>WNGF01002695.1_pt1 | contig 39546 bp, 42 predicted proteins | sample 5400641 | NCBI WGS metagenome assembly WNGF01 (sample SAMN13153371, study PRJNA577476) | soil metagenome | isolation source: 80 cm soil or saprolite under grassland replicate 2 | place: USA:California | collected 2016-06-15 | reverse complement strand
CGTGGCATCAGCAAGCGGTTCGGGGGCGTCCCCGTGCTGTCCGAGGTGTCGCTTGATCTCTCCAGCGGACGCATCCATGCCCTGATCGGTCCGAACGGGGCCGGGAAGACCACTCTCTTGAATGTCATGTCCGGCTACGTGGCCCAGGACTCTGGCACGATCCGCTTCGGCGAGCAGAAGATCGACGGCTGGCCGGCGTCCCGCCGGGTGCAGCATCATCTCGCCCGGACCTTCCAGATCGTCCAGCTCTTCGGCCACATGACCGTGCTGGAGAACGTCCTCTGCGGCCTGCACCTCCAGGTGAAGCAGTCCATGCTGACGCCGCTCGTGCGCCCGGGCATGTTCGCGCGGGAGGAGCGGGGGCTGCGCGAGCAGGCGGCCGAGCTGGTGCAGTTCGTGGGCCTCGACGCCTACGCCGGGGAGCAGGCCGGCCTCCTGCCGTTCGGGCTCCAGCGGCGGCTCGAGCTGGCGCGCGCCCTGGCGACGCGGCCCGCACTTCTCCTGCTGGACGAGCCTTGCGCCGGGCTGAGCGGCCCGGAGTCCCAGGTCCTGGGCGAGTCGCTCACGCGCCTGGCTCAAGACGGCATCGGCATCCTAGTGGTCGAGCACAACATGCCGTTCGTGCTGGGCATCGCCGAGCACGTCGTTGTGCTGGACGCCGGCCTGGTGATCGCCGAGGGCCGGCCGGCAGAGGTCCGGAGCGACCCGCGGGTCATCGAAGCCTACCTGGGGGAGATCGAGCATGTCGCTGCTTGAGCTCGAGGGCCTCCAGGCGGGGTACGGGCCCGTCAGCGTGCTGCGCGACATCGATCTCACTATCGCGCCGGGAGAGGTGCTGGGCGTGCTCGGGGCCAACGGCGCCGGGAAATCCACTCTCATGCGGGCCATCGCGGGCCTCATCCCCTGCCAGCGCGGCCGCATTCTCCTCGACGGCACGGACATCACCGGCCTGGGCGCGGCGGCGCGGGTGCGGTTCGGGATCGCGCTCGTGCCCGAAGGCCGGCTCCTCTTCCCGCCGCTCTCCGTCTACGACCACCTCTGGCTGGGGAGCAACCCGAGCCGGCTCGGCCGGCCCGAGCTCCGCCGGCGCCTCGACGAAGTGCTCGCGCTCTTTCCCGTTCTCGCCGGGCGACTCGACGTCCTGGCCGGCGTGCTGAGCGGCGGACAGCAGCAGATGCTGGCCATCGGCCGGGGGCTCATGTCGAAGCCGCGCCTGCTGCTGCTCGACGAGCCGTCGATGGGGCTTGGGCCCAAAGTCCGTCGGGACATCTACGCGGTGCTGGACCGGCTGGTCGCTGCCGGCGACTTCACCGTCATCCTGGTCGAGCAGGATGCCTCGCTCGCGCTGCGCCTGGTCGGGCGCGTGCTGATGATGCAGGGCGGGCGGATCGACCGCGAAGCGCGTCCGAACGAGTTCCTCGTGAGCGAGACCCTCCAGCAGGTCTATCTGGGGCAGGCGACATGAACGCGGGATACGAGATCCTGAGCGTGGCCGCCAGCCGGTGGCCCGACCGCCTGGCCCTGATCGGCGACTGGGGGCAGATGACCTTCGGCGAGCTCGAGGCGCGGGCGGCGAGGGTCGCGGCGGGCCTCAAGCGGCTCGGCGTGCGGGCCGGCGACCGCGTGGGCTACATGATGAACAACCACCCCGAGGTGGTGGTCGCCTACTTCGCCATCCTGCGGCTGGGGGCCGTGGCCGTCGCCGTCAACGTGATGCTGAGACCGTCCGAGCTCGCCTACCTCCTGAACGACAGCGGGGCCGCGGGTCTCCTGTGCGAGTCGGACGTGGTGGACACCGTGCGGACGGCCAGGCGGGAAGCGCCGGGACTGCGCTGGGTGGCGGTGCTGGGCGCAGAGCCGCCGGCCGGAACCATCGCGTTCGGCACCCTCGAGCAAGCCGACCGTCCGGTCGGTGTCGCGGACCGCAACCCCGACGAGCTGGCCATGCTCATGTACACCTCTGGCACGACGGGGTCACCGAAGGGCGTGATGATGACCCACGCGTGGCTCGGCTTCACGACCTTCGCCTGGATCTGCGTCTACAAGCTCTCGCGCGAGGACCGTTTTCTCGTCGCCTCGCCCTTCTTCTACGCGATCGGCTCGATCATGGACGTGCTGTCCCCCTTCCGCGTGGGAGCCTCCGCCGTGCTCCTCGAGCGATTCCGGCCGCGGCTGGCGCTGGACGCGATCACCCGATTTCACCCGACGGCGACCGTCATGGTGCCGACCGCCGCTGTCCAGCTGCTGGACGCCTACGACCCGGGCCGCGACGACGTCTCCAGCATGAAGATCTTCTTCACGGCCGGGAGCCCGAGCCCCGCGGGTCTGCGCGAGCGGCTGCGCGACGAGTTCGGCTGGGAGCAGCGTGAGATCTACGGCCTAACCGAAGCGCACATGGTGGCGGTCGGCGGCCGGGGGATCCCGCTGCGCGAGGGGATGCTCGGCACTTCCGGAGGCAACCTGGTGGCGCGCGTCGTGGACGACGCCGGGCAGGAGCTCCAGCGAGGGGAGGTCGGCGAGATCGTCTGCCGGGGCGACAGCGTGACGGCCGGCTACTGGCAGCGGCCCGACGAGACCGCGGCGACCTACCGCGACGGCTGGTTCCACACGGGAGACTTGGGCGTCATGGATGGAGACGGCTACCTCAAGGTCGTCGATCGCAAGAAGGAGATGATCATCACGGGCGGCGCCAACATCTATCCGACCGAAGTCGAGCGCGTGCTCGAAGGGCACCCCACGATCGCCCAGGCGGCGCTCGTGGGCCTGCCGGACCCGGTCTACGGGGAGCTGCCGTGCGCGGTGGTCGTGCTCCGCCCGGGCTCGAGCGCGACCGCCGAGGAGGTCATCGGCCACTGCCGCGACCGCCTGGCTCGATTCAAGTGCCCGCGCGCCGTCCGGTTCATGGACACGCTCCCGCTGACGGCCTCGGGCAAGATCGCCCGGCAGCAGCTGCGCGCACTGATCCAGGCGGGGGGCGCCGAGGCGCAGGCTCCCGCCGCACTTCGACAGGACACCTGAGAGACAAGGAGGATTCCGGTGGACTATACGGACCTGCTGTACAAGAGCGCAGGCGGCGTCGCGACGATCACCATCAACCGCCCCGATCGCTACAACGCCTTCCGGCTGAAGACCGTCGAGGAGCTGACCCATGCCTTCGAGCGCGCCGACGCCGACGTGGACGTGGCCGTCGTCGTGCTGACGGGCACGGGCGACAAGGCCTTCTGCACCGGCGGGGACGTCGCGGGCGAGGCCGCGTTCACGCCCCACAACGCGTGGATGTTCAACCGCCGGCTGCTCAACCTCTCGCAGATCATGCGCAACACCGGCAAGCCGATCATCGCCCGGATCAACGGCTGGTGCGTCGGCGGGGGCAACGAGCTGAACATGCTCTGCGATCTCAGCATCGCCTCCGACCGGGCGAAGTTCGGGCAGGCGGGCTCCAGGATCGGGAGCGTGCCGATCTGGTACGGGACGCAGATGCTCCCGCGGGTGGTGGGGGACAAGCGCGCCCGCGAGATCGTGATGCTGTGCCACAACTACCCTGCGGCCGACGCCGAGCGCATGGGGTGGATCAACCGCGTCGTGCCGCACGACCAGCTGGACGACGCGGTGGCGGAGTGGTGCGGGGAGCTGCTGCAGAAGAGCCCGACGGCGCTCCTGATCGCGAAGCTGAGCCTGAACTTCGACTCGGACACCTTGTATCCCTCGGTGGTGGGAGGGTTCCGCCTGCTTAACCTGGGACTGCACGGCTCGCCGGAGCAGCAGGAGGGCATGAAGGCGTTCCTAGAAAAGCGGAAGCCCGACTTCCAGCGCTTTCGCTGGTAGGGGCTCCGGGACTTCGGGGGACAGGAGACGATGGGCGAGCGCACGGTAGGGTACGAGGCCGAGGGCAGCATCGCGGTGGTGCACCTCAATCGGCCTGACCGCTTGAACGCGATCAACCGGCAGATGCAGGACGAGCTCGGCGAAGCCTTTGCGGCAGCCGACGCGGCGCCGGACGTGCGCGTACTGATCCTGACGGGGGCGGGTCGGGCCTTCTCGGTGGGCGCGGACATCGACGAGCTCGAGACGACCGCGGAGGGGGCAGCGCGCCAGCTTCAGGCAAGTCTGGCATCTCTCTCCAGCCCGGAGCGGCTCCGAAAGCCGGTGATCGCGGCGGTCAACGGCTATGCGCTCGGCGGAGGGTTCGAGCTGGCGCTGGCCTGCGACATCGTCGTCGCCTCCGACCGGGCCGTGTTCAGCGTGCCGGAGCCCACCCTGGGCGTCGTGCCAGGGTTCGCGATGCAGCGCCTGCCGCGGCTGGTGGGCGTCATGCGGGCGCGGGAGATCCTGCTGACCGCGCGGCGGATCAGCGCGCAGGAGGCGCGCGAGTACGGCATCGTCAGCCGCGTGGCGCCGCACGACGAGCTGATGGCGCAGGCGCGGAGCGTGGCCATGGGGATGATGGAGCTGGCGCCGCTGGCCTTGGAGCTTCTGAAGGCGACGATCAACCGCCACATGCTGCCAAGCGACCTCGCGTTCGCCGAGCGGGCCAATGCATGGCTCTTCACGACACGAGATGCGCAAGAAGGGATCAGGGCGTTTCGTGAAAAACGCAAGCCGAAGTTCAGCGGGTAGGAGCGTGTCGCGGGCCGGGTGTCCTGCACAGCCAGCGCCACGGCTGCGGCTGAACCTGACCAGGGAGAAGATCCTCGCGGAGAGCGCGCGGGTCTTCAACCGGCGCGGATACGACGCCGCGACGCTCGACGAGATCGCCCAGGCGCTCGGGGTCACGAAGGCCGCGCTCTACTACCACGTGACGAACAAGGAGGATCTCCTTCTCCAGTGCCACCAGAAGGCATTGGACATCGCGATCAACGCCGTGCGGACCGCCCTTGCGGAAGCCTCCGAGCCGGACGAACAGCTCCGGCTCGTCTTGACCCGGTACATCGGCGGAATGACCGATGAGCTGGCGGGCATCGTCGTCCTCCTGTACGAGGGGGCGTTGTCAACCTCCCACTACCATCAAATCATGGAGCAGCGGGACGAATACGAGCGCCTGCTGCGCGGCATTATCGAGGCGGGCGTGAAATCCGGCGTCTTTGTACCGTGCGATGCGCGACTCATTGGGTTCGCGATCCTGGGCGCCTTGAACTGGATTCCCAGATGGTACAAGCCGGACGGTCCGCGAACGCCGAAGGAGATCGCCGCGGCCTTCTCCGAGTACTTCGTCCGAGGGCTTCAGACGCACCCGGTGACGGATCTGGGTGCGGTGCGGTGAGGACAGACAAGGGGCGCACGGGCCCGCGAAACGGAGCGACGATGGCACAGCCCGCGGTCGAGGGGAAGTACTACGAGGACTTCGGAGTCGGAGAGGAGATCGTGTCGGCCCGACGGACTGTCAGTGAGGGGACAATCGACCTGTTCTCGGGCGTCACGGGCGACTTCAGCGAGGTCCACACGGACGCCGAGCTGATGAAGGAATCGGAGTTCGGTGAGCGGATCGGCCACGCCATTCTCTCTCTCGGCATCCTGCAGGGGCTCATGTGGCAGACGGGCTACAATCGGGGAACTGTGATCGCAACGCTCGGCTGGGACAAGCTCAGGTTCACGTCGCCGCTACGCCCCGGAGATACCGTCCGGGCGTACTGGACGATCAAGGAGAAGCGGGTGAGCCAGAGCCGCCCGTCTCTCGGCGTGGTCGTCGAGGAATGCCGGCTGATCAATCAGCGCAAGGAGATGGTGATGACGGGTGAGCACGTGACGCTGGTCCGGCGGCGGCCGGAGGCGGCGCCCGTCTAGCGACGCCCGGGAGAGCCCCAGGCGCGAGTAGGCGTTGTCCTCATAGAAGTCGGTCGGCTCGTCAGCTTCCCATCCGGGGAGCAGCGAGCGGCCGCGATCGCGTGCGTTCATAGCTCCCTCCGCGGAGCGGTGGGCCGCATCCGCACCGCGGCTGGGTCATTTGCACTATGAAAATGAGGCATTTGCCGGATTCCAAAGCCTCACCGAACCGCCTACTGTAACGACCAAGCGAACAATCGTTCGACTGGAGGTTCGGGATGGCGATCGGTGAGCGGTACGAGGGTATCCTGAAGGCGGCGTGCGACGTGATCGCGCGACGGGGCTTCCACCAGGCCTCGATCCGCGAGATCACGCGGGCAGCGGGGCTGTCCCTCGCGGGCCTGTACCACTACGTGGGGGGCAAGGACGAGCTGCTCTTCCTCGTCCTGGACCGCTCGCTCGATCGCTTGCTCCAAGACCTGGACGGCTCGCTAGCCGAGGCGCGCACCCCGGAGCTGCGACTCCTCGCGCTGATCCGCACCCACCTCGACTTCGGCTTCCGTCATGCCGCCGCGCTCAAGATCATCAATCGCGACTGGGATCTGGTCTCGGGGCCGCGGCGCGATGAGATCGCGGCCAAGCGCCAGTCATACCTGACGCGGGGCCTGGCCGTCCTGCGGGATCTCGACCCCCACGGACGCTCGGGCGACGAGTTGCTCTCGGCGACCAACCTGCTCCTGGGCATGCTCAACGGCATCGCGACCCGCCCCTTCCTGCGCTCACCCGAGGACGCCCGCACGCTCGCGTCCGAGGTAGGGGCGCTCTTCCTCTACGGCTTCCTGGAGGCCACGCTCCGCAGCGCCGATCTCCAGGCGGCCGACATCCGGAGGCCGGCATGACGGCGGACCAGATCCTCGAACAGTGTCGCGAGCTCGTGGGCCAGCCCCTGGGTGTCGTCGCGGAGCGCTGGAAGGAACAGCACCCGGAGGGGCGTGTCGTCGCCTCCTATCCCGTCTGGGCGCCGCTCGAGGTCATCCACGCGGCCGGCATGCTGCCGCTGGCGCTCCTGGGCGGCGGCACCTCCGTCGAGCTGACCCACGCCGACGCGCGTTTCCAGTCCTTCGTCTGCTCCATCGCCAAGTCGAGCCTGGAGCTGGGCTTCCAGGGCCTGGTCAAGGGCGTGGACGGCTTCGTCTTCTCCAACATCTGCGACGTCGCCCGCAACCTCTCGAGCATCTACCAGCGCAACTTCGGCGACGTCCTGGTCGAATACCTCCACCTGCCTCAGAACTCGACCTCGCCGGCCGTCGCGGCCTACATGGCCGCCGAGCTCAAGCGCCTCGCGACGCGCTTCGAGGACGCCTGGAGTCTCCGGGTGACGCCGACGGCGCTCGCCAAGAGCATCGAGACCTTCAACACGCTCCGCTCCGGCATCCGGGCGCTGTACGCCCTCAGGATCGCCGAACCCCAGAAGCTCTCGACGGCCGAGCTCTACACCGCGCTCCGCGCGCTGACCATGGCGCCGCCCGAGGATGGCATCGCCTGGGTGCAGACGCTCCTGAACGACATCCCGCTGAGGGCAGCGCGACCGCGCGACCGGCTGCGAGTGGTGATCGAGGGCGCCTTCTGCGAGCAGCCGCCGCTGGGGCTCCTCGAGGTGCTGGAAGAGGCCGGCTGCTACGTCGTCGAGGACGATCTCATGCTCGGCTGGCGGTGGTTCACCTCCGATGTGGCCACCGACGGCGACCCGTTCGCCCGGCTCGGCGCGGCCTACGTGGACCAGGCCCAGCCGTCCTCGACCCGGCACGAATCACGGGAACACCGCTCGACCGGTCTCCTCGAGAAGGTGCGCCGCTCGCGCGCCGACGCGGTCATCTTCATGCCGGCCAAGTTCTGCGAGCCCGCGCTCTTCGACTACGTGCTGATGAAGCAGGGGCTCGAGAAGGCGGGCGTGCCGCATCTCCTGGTGGAGTTCGAAGAGAAGATGTGGACCTTCGAGCGCACCCGGAACGAGATCGAAACCTTCGTCGAATCCATGCTCTTCGAGTAGGGCGGGGGGACACCATGGCGACTGCAGTGACGGAGCGGCAGTACCAGGGCCAGGTGCACGAGCACTCGCGGCGCCTCATGACCGCGTGGATGGACGAGCTCGGCCGCGCCGAGGCCGAGGGAATGCCGACGGGCGCGCTCATGATCTCCGGCAACTGCGTGGAGCTCCTGCGCGCCTGCCACATCCTGCCGATGTTTCCGGAGGTGACGGCGCTCCAGAATGCCATCAGGAAGAAGTCGCTGCCGCTGATCCTCAAGGCGGAGCAGGCGGGCTACTCCAGCGACAACTGCGCGTACGTCAAGGCCGACATCGGCCTCTTCCTCGAGGGGGGCATGGGGCCGGGCAAGCCGATCCCGTTCCCGACCATCACCGTGTGCAACTACGTCGGCTGCAACGTGTACGTCAAGTGGTTCGAGCACCTGGCCGACGTCTCCGGATCGAAGCTCTTCATGCTGGACGTGCCCTTCTGCCGGACCGCCCAGCCCAGCGCGGCCGACATCCAGTACGTCGTCGCCCAGCTCAAGGAGCTGATCGCGCTCTGCGAGTCGGTGTCCGGGAAGAAGTTCGACATCGACGAGCTGCGCGAGATCCTCGCCTACGCCGCGCGGGCCGAGGAGGGTTACGCGCGCTCCAAGGATCTCTGCAAGCGCCACCCGGCGCCCTTCGACGCCTACTTCGACGCCATCAACATGATGGGACCCATCAACGTGCTGCGCGGCATGCGGGAAGGCGCCGAGTTCTTTGATGCCACGGTCGCCGAGTTCGAGAGCCTGGTCGCCCAGGGGCACGGGCCGCTGTCGGAGGAGCGATTCCGCACCGTCGTCGAGGGGCCGCCGCCCTATCCCTTCTACAAGAGCTTCCGCAACCTCTTCGCCAAGTGGGGCGCAGTCGCGGTCCAGTCCACCTATTCGACCGTGGGCGGCATCTGGGAGTGGGGCTTCCGCCACGATCCCAAGCGCCCGCTCGAGTCCATCGCCGAGCAGATGCTGAGCGAGAACCTGACCAACCGCTCCATCGTGGCGCGCTATGCGCAGATCAAGCGCTACGTGGAGGAGTGGGAGGCCGACGCGCTCATCATCCACTCGATCAAGTCCTGCCGGCTCTTCTCGGCCGGGCAGGGGGACATGCGCGACTACTTCACCCGCGAGCTGGGCGTGCCGACCCTCATGGTCGAGTCCGATCTCGAGGACCCGCGCTACTACGCGGAGGCGCAGATCAAGAACCGCATCGACGCCTTCTTCGAGTCCCTGGAGCACAAGAAGGTCGTGGCGGCCGCACGATGAGCACGCCCTCCACGACGGAGCGGATCCCGACCTACTGCTACCAGTGCGTGGCGGGCCCCGACCTGCTCAAGGTGGTGGTCCGTGACGGGGTTGCCGTGGGCGTGGAGCCCAATTGCGACATGGCCGACACGCACCCGGCCGGTGGTAAGGTCTGCGTGCGCGCCTACGGTCTCGTCCAGAAGCTCTACAACCCCGCGCGCATCCAGACGCCGCTCCGCCGGACCAATCCCAAGAAGGCCCGCGGCGAGGATCCCGGCTGGGAGCCCATCTCCTGGGACGAAGCGCTCGGCCTCCTGGCGACGCGGCTGAACGGCATCCGCTCGGCGGGCCTCACCGACGCCTCGGGATATCCACGGCTGGCCGTGACCTTCGGCTCGGGAGGCATCGCGCCGGCCTATCTCGGCACCTTCGCCGCGTTTCTCGCCGCCTGGGGGCCGGTGGACCAGGGCATAGGCAGCGGGCAGGGCGTCAAGTGCTATCACTCCGAGCACCTCTACGGCGAGTTCTGGCACCGGGCCTTCACCGTGGCCGCCGACGTGCCGCGCTGCGACTACGTGCTGTCGTTCGGATACAACGGGGACGCCTCGGGTGGGGTCACCGGCGTCTTCCGCCACGCCGAGGCGAGGGTGCGGGGCCTGCACTGGGTCCAGCTCGAGCCGCACATGTCCGTCACGGCGGCCGGGGCGCAGGAGTGGGTGCCCGTCCGGCCCAAGACCGACGCGGCCGTGCTCTTCGCGCTCCTCCACGCGCTCCTCCACGAGCACGACTGGCGCGTCGTCTGCGACGTGGCCTTCCTCGAGCGGATGACGAGCGCGCCCTACCTCGTCGCCCCCGGCGGCTACTATCTGCGCGACCCCGAGAGCGGCAAGCCGCTCGTCTGGGATCTCGCCCGCGGGCGCCCCGTGCCCTTCGACGATCCGCGCTGCGAGCGGCCCGCCATGGAAGGCGAGTACATCGCCGCGGGCGTCGAGATCGGCGCCGACGACGCGCGGCGGAGCGTGAGCGCCGGCGTCAAGCCCGCCTTCCAGCTCCTGATCGATCACGTCCGCTCCTACACGCCCGAGTGGGCGGCAGGGATCGCCGATGTGCCCGCGAAGACGATACGGCGCATCGCCGGCGACTACCTCGAGCACTCGAACGTGGGCGCCACGATCGAGATCGACGGCATCACCTACCCGCACCGGCCCGTCGCGGTGCTGCTCGGCAAGACCGTGACCAACGGCTGGGGCGGCTACGAGTGCTGCTGGGCGCGGACCGTGCTGGCCGCCCTCGTCGGCGCGCTGGAAGTGCCCGGCGGAATCCTCGGCACCACGGTCAGGCTCAACCGGCCCGCGCAGAACCGGCTCGACTCGGTCAAGCCGGGTCTCGACGGCTTCATGGATCAGCCGTTGAACGCGACGGGCAAGGACACGTGGAAGGGCTCACCGCATATCCGGAACGCCTACCGCACGCTGGTGCCGCTGGCGGACAACTCGCCGTGGTCGGCGGCGCTCGGCCCCGCGCACCTGCCGTGGCTCTTCATGCAGAGCCCCCCCGAGCACTGGCCGGCGCCGACCCTGCCCGACGTGTGGATCATCTACCGCACGAACCCGGCAGTGTCCAACTGGGAGACGGACCGCATCGAGCGGGAGCTCGAGCGCTTCCCCTTCGTCGCGGCCTTCGCCTATACCCAGGACGAGACCAACTGGTACGCCGACCTCCTGCTGCCCGAGGCGACCGACCTCGAGTCGCTCCAGCTCTATCGCGTCGGTGGCACCAAGTACATCGAGCAGTACTGGCAGCACACAGGGTGGGCCCTCCGCCAGCCAGCCGCCGCCTCGCCCTGCGACACGCGGGACCTCACCGACCTCGCCACCGAGCTCGCCGCTCGAACCGGCCTCCTGCCGGAGTACCTGGCCGCGCTCAACCGCGGCTCGGGCACGACGGTGCCGCTCAAGGGCCCAGGCTACGACTACGCTTTCTCGGGCACGAGCCGGCCCGGGGCCGCCGAGATCTGGGACCGGGTCTGCCGCGCGGCGACGCGCTCGCTCACCGATGGGGCGGAGGAGCGCGACCTCGAGTGGTTCAAGCGCCACGGCGCCTTCTTCGTGCCGTTCGCGACCAAGCAGTACTTCCTCCATTCGACCATGGTGGCCAAGGGCCTGCGCTACGAGCTGCCCTACCAGGAGCGCATCAAGCGGATGGGTGAGGAGCTCGGGGCGCGACTTCACGAGCGGGAGATCACGTGGTGGAACGTCCAGCTCGAGGAGTACCAGCCGCTCCCGAAGTGGAAGGACTTTCCCGGGATCTGGCTGGGCTCGGCCGAGATACATGGCAAGGAGGGCCGCGACTTCCCCTTCTGGCTCTTGACGAGCCGCAGCATGCAGTACTCGTGGGGCTCCAACGTCTCGCTGCCGATCCTGGCCGACGTCGCGCGTCACGCTGGGCGACCCCCTTCGCGCGCGACCTCGAGATGCCCAACCTGAACCAGGTGGCCAGCATGGACCTGGCGCTGACCGACGCCACCGGCTCCGGCGCCGACCTGGTCCCGGTCGCGATCCGGAGGGCCTCGCCATGACCCGCTGGGGCATGGTCATCGACACGCGCCGGTGCGTCGGCTGCCAGACCTGCACCATCGCCTGCATGCAGGAACACGGGCTGCCCGCCGGTACCGCGTGGCGATTCGTCGCCGACTGCGAGGTCGGCGAGTACCCCGACGTGCGCCGGATCTTTCTGCCCATGCAGTGCATGCACTGCGCCGCGCCGCCCTGCGTGCCCGTCTGCCCGACGGGCGCCTCGCGCCAGCGCGGGGACGGCATCGTCTGGGTCGAGTACGACGCCTGCGTCGGCTGCGGCTACTGCGCCATGGCCTGCCCCTACCACGCGCGGCATCTCGTCCACGAGGCCAACGGGTACTTCGACGCGCCGACCCGGTCGGAAGCAGCCACGGCCGTGCCCGAGCGCCACGGCGTGATGACCAAGTGCACGTTCTGCAAGGAGCGGGTGGACGAAGGGCTGGCCCTGGGACTGACGCCGGGCGTGGATGCCGCCGCCACGCCCATGTGCTCGGTCGCGTGCATCGCCAACGCCATCGTCTTCGGCGACCTCGACGATCAGTCGAGCGCCGTCTCCCGCATCGTCGCCGAGGGCAAGGCCCAGCCACTGATGCCCGAGTGCGGCACCTCACCCAACGTCTTCTACCTGGTGGACTGAGCCATGCGCACTGATGAGTTGACGCCCCCGGTCGAGCTGATCCCGGCGCAGCGCCAGGTGCTCTGGGGCTGGCCGGCCGTCGCCAACTTCGCTCTGGGCGGCACCGGCGCCGGGCTCTACGCCGTCGCGGTCCTGGCCTCGGGCTTCGAGCGCTCTCCGGTCGTGGCGTTCGTCTCGTGGCTGGCGCCCCTCCTGGTGCTGGCGGGGCTTGCCGCCGTCGCCGGCGAGGCGGGGCGTCCGCTTCGCGGGCCGCGGGTGCTGTGGCGGGTGCGCACCTCCTGGATGTCGCGCGAGCTCTGGCTGGGCGCCGTGTTCGTGCTGCTGGTGGCCGCCGACATCGTCTTCCCGCTGCCGTTCCTCCGCGCCCCGGCGCTCGCGGCGGCCGTCCTGTTCGCGCTCGCCCAGGGCTTCATCGTGCGCCAGGCGCGGGGCATCCCGGCCTGGGACGTGTCCGCGATGCCCTGGCTCTTCCTGCTGTCGGCCGGCGTCTCGGGAGCGGGCGCGTTCCTCGTGATCGAGGCCAACAACCACCGGGCGCTGGCCCCCCGGGTGCTCCTGGCCAGCATGCTGCTGCTGATCGTGTCGCTCTGGGCCGGGCGCGTCTACGTCTCGGCGTCCGGCGGGCGGGGCTTTCGCGAAGCGACGGCCGGACTTCGTCATGGCCCGCTGGCGAAGATCATCGCTGGCGGCGGGCTGCTCCTGCCGCTGGGGGTGCTGGTCGTTGCTCTCGCCGCGCCCGCGATCGCCGGGCCGGCAGCGGGGCTGGCGGGCGCCCTGATGGTCGCGGGACAGGTCTACGCCAAGCGCGAGCTCATTCTCGAGGCCGGACAGCTTCGCCCCATCACGGTCGCTCATCTCAGACTGTCGAGGAGGTCTCCATGATCTACGGCGGCGGAGTGGACGTCGGCTCGACCCAGACCAAGGCGGTGATCGTGGACGAATCCCGCGCGATCGTCGCCCGCGCCCTCATCCCGACGGGCGCCAACGTGTCCCGGGCGGGGGAGAACGCGTTCGTCCGGGCGTGCGAGGCCGCCGCGCTGCCCCGCGAGGCCATCGGTTACGTCGTCGGCACGGGCTATGGCCGGTACAAGATCCTGTTCGGCGATGCCCAGATCACCGAGATCACGTGCCACGGCCGCGGCGCCCAGTCCCTGTTCCCGGCGACGCGCACCGTCATCGACATGGGCGGGCAGGACACCAAGGTGATCAAGGTGGGGTCCGACGGCTCGGTCGCCGACTTCTCGATGAACGACAAGTGCGCGGCCGGGACCGGACGCTTTCTCTCGGCGGCCGCGGATGTCACGGGCGTGAGCCTGGACGAGATCGGACCCCTGTCGCTCCGGGCCAAGGTTCCGGTAAGGCTCACCTCCGTGTGTACCGTCTTCGTCGAATCCGACATCATGTCCTACCTCGCGCAGCGGAAGACCATCGAGGACATCCTGGGCGGCGTCCACAAGGCCATCGCGACCCGGACCATGTCCCTGGTCCGCCGCGTGGGTGTGGAGAACGAGGTCACCTTCACGGGTGGCGTCTCGCTCAACATCGGCATGGTCCGGGCGCTGGAAGAGGTGCTGGGCCAGCCCATCAACGTCAGCGCCGAGGGCCATTACATGGGCGCGATCGGCGCCGCGCTCTTTGCCCTCGAGCGCGCCCAGGCAGGCGCCCGCGGCGAGCATGTCGCCGAGGGCGCGGGGAGGGCCTAGCCATGCTGGTCGCCGGCATCGACATCGGTTCGGGGACGACCAAGTGCGTGGTTGTGGACGAGAGCGGCGGGGTGCGCGGGCGCGGGCAGGTGAAGACCAAGGCGGACTTCGAGAAGGTGTCGCGCGAGGCCCTGGAGGCCGCGTGCGCGAATGCGGGCGCGGGCGCCGACGCGGTCGGCTACGTCGCCACCACCGGGCTCGGGCGCTACGCCGTGCCCTTCCGCGACATCCAGATCACGGACCTGACCTGCGGCGCCCGCGGCGCCGCGACGCTCTTCCCGGGCGCGGGCTTCGTCCTCGACATCGGCGCGCAGTGCTCCCGCGCCATCCGCCTCCGCGACGGCGGCAAGGTCAAGGAGTTCCACATGAACGAGAAATGCGCCGCAGGCTCGGGCGGCTTCCTCGAGCGCGCGGCCAAGTATCTCGAAGTGACCGTCGCGGACATCGGCCCGATGTCCCTCGGAGCCACGCGGCCGCAGGCCATCTCGAGCGTCTGCGCCGTCCTGGCCGAGTCCGAGATCATCAACCACGTCTCCGAAGGTATCGCCGTCGAGAACATCCTTCGCGGCATTCACAACTCGCTGGCGGACCGGGCCCTGTCGCTGCTCAAGCGGGTCGGCATGGATGGTCCCGTCACCTTCATCGGCGGCGTCGCGCGGCAGGAGGGCATGGTGGTCGCGCTCACGGCCAAGCTCGGCGTGCCCGTGCACGTGCCTGACGGCCCGGAGTACACGACTGCGTTCGGCGCCGCGCTCCTGGGGCTGCAGCGCCAACGCAAGATGGCCACCACCGCGGCCGCAGCCGCCTGAGGACGAGGAGACACCGATGAGCAGACAGGACGTGCTGATTCGCGCCGCGGAGCCGTCCGACCTCGACGCGCTCGTCCGCATCGACGAGAAGCTCTCCGGCCAGACGCGCAAGGACTACTGGCAGCGGCGGCTCGAGATCGCCGCGCTCCGGCCGCCGTGGATGTCGCTCGTGGCGGAGACCGACGGCCGCATGGCCGGCTTTCTCTTCGGCTGGGTGAGCGAGTCCGAGTTCGGGATCGCCGAGCCCACCGGCTGGGTGGACCTGATCGGCGTGGACCCGCCCTACCGCGGGCGGGGGATCGGCCACGCGCTGCTCCAGCGGTTCCTCGACAGCGGCCACGAGCTCCGGTCCATCGGCAAGGTCGCCACCTTGATCGACCTCGGCCAGGCCGACGTGCGCGAGTTCTTCACGCGCCTGGGATTCCGTCACGGCCCGATGATCCAGATGGAGCACGACGTCGCTGCCGCCCACGCGGGGCGGCGAGAATGATCGCCCCATGCTCGAGGTGAGGATTCACGGGCGGGGCGGGCAGGGCGTCCAGGTGGCGTGCCAGATCCTGGCGGGCGCGCTGTTCCGTTCGGGCCGCCACGTCCAGGCCTTTGCGGCCTACGGCGGCGAGCGTCGCGGCGCCCCCGTCACCGCGTTCGTGCGAGGGGACGAGAGGCCCATTCGCCTCCGCTGTGACATCGAGCGGCCCCACCATCTCCTGGTGCTCGATCCCTCCATCCTCGACGACGGCCAGGTGGTGGCGAGCGTCCGGCCGGGCGGGCTCGTGGTCGTGAACAGCCGCGCGTCGTCGCGCGCCGTCGTGCCCGAGGGGATCCGGCTCGTCGCGGTCGACGCGGCCGCCATCGCTTTGCGCGCGAGACTCGGGGACATCGTCTCGACCGCCATGGTGGGCGCGTTCTGCGGCGCTGCCGGGCTCGTCTCCCTCGAGGATCTCGTGGCGGCGGTCGAGGAGGGTAGCCCGGCGCGCGCGAGCGACAACGTCCTCGCCTGCACCGTCGCCTATCACGAGGCCGCCGGTCTCGAGATCGCGGAGGGTCTCGCATGAGCGCCGACCTCGGTGCCGCGCGCCCCCTCGGCTGGTCGGAGCCCGGGCGCACCACGCTCGAGATCAAGACGGGCGGCTGGCGGACTCGGCGTCCGGCGTACGTCGAGGCCACCGCGCCCTGTCGTGCCGCCTGCCCCGCGGGCGAGCCCATCGCGCGCTGGATCGAGCGCGCGCGCCTCGGCGACCATGGAGGGGCCTGGGCGCTCATCCGCGAGGAGAATCCGTTCCCCGCCATCACGGGGCGCGTGTGCGCGCACCCGTGCGAGTCGGCCTGCAATCGCGGCCAGTACGATGGGGCCGTCGCCATCAACGGGCTCGAGCGGTTCATCGGCGACTGGGGGCTCGAGCACGGCATGCCCGCGCGGTCGCCGATCACTCGGGCCGAGTGCGTCGCGGTGGTAGGCAGCGGCCCGGCCGGGCTCGCGTGCACGTACCACCTGGCGCGGCTGGGCTACCGCGTCCACCTCTTCGAGGCCGAGGACGAGCTGGGCGGGCTGCTGCGCTACGGCATCCCAGAATACCGGCTCCCCCGCGCCGTGCTGACCCGAGAGGTCGAGCTCGCCATCGCTCCGGAGGTGGAGGTCTTCACCGGCCGGCGACTGGGCGCGGACCTGTCGTGGTCGACCCTCGCGGCCTACGATGCCGCCTTCCTGGCCACGGGCGCCACGCTGCCGGTGCGCCTCCGCGTGCCGGGGGAAGAGGCCCGCGGTATCGGCCACGGCCTGACGTTCCTCCGCCAGGTCAACGCCGGCGCGGTGCCATCGCTCGGCCGGAAGCTCGTGGTCGTGGGAGGCGGCAGCACGGCGATGGATGTGGCCCGCTCCGCGCGGCGCCTCGGCGTCCCGTCCGTGACCGTGCTCGCCCTCGAAGCGCGCGACGACATGCCGGCGCAGCCCGAGGAGGTGGCCGAGGCTCTCAGCGAGGGTGTGGAGATCGTCAACGGCGTCGGCGTGTTCTCCTTCCTCGAGGGCTCGGGCGGCGTGAGCGGCGTGGTGGCGCGACGCGCGCGACTCGGGCGCGACGACGCCGGCGCCGTGCGTCCGCTCTTCGAGCCGGGGTCTTCGCTCACGGTGGACACGGATGGCGTCCTGCTCGCCGTCGGGCAGCGTGCGGATCTCTCACAGCTTCCCGCGGGAGTCCCGTGCGACAGCGGGCTCATCGCCGTGAACGGGGATGGCGCCACGTCCGCCCGCCACGTCTTCGCCGGGGGCGACGCCGCCTCGAATCAGCGCACCGTCACCCATGCCATCGGAGCCGGCACGCGCGCGGCGCGGAGCATTCATGCCGCGCTGTCCGGCTCGAAGGCCGCGGCCGATCCGGAGCCGGGCGCCTGGGCGCTGCCGGCTCCCGGGCACGTCGTGGGGTTCTCCGAGATCAACGTCCACTACTTCCGCCGCGTCCGCCGGGCGCGGCGGCGGCAGCGGCCGCCGGACCAGCGGCTCAGGTCCTTCGTCGAGACCGCGGGGGGATTCGATGAGGAGACCGCGGCCGCCGAGATGGCCCGCTGCTTCACCTGCGGGCGCTGCGTCGGCTGCGACAACTGCTTCATCTTCTGCCCGGACATGGCCGTGAGCCGGGTGGATGGCGGCTACCGGATCTCCACCGATCACTGCAAGGGGTGCGGGCTCTGCATCGAGGAGTGCCCGCGCGGGTCCCTCCACATGGTGAGCGAGCGATGAGCGCATGGATAGGCCGGTGACAGCCGTCCGCGTCGAGGTCCCCCAGCAGTCCCGGATGCTCCTCACGGGCAATCACGCGGTAGCCTACGCCGCCCTCCTGGCGCGGCCGCAGGTCATCCCAGTCTATCCGATCACGCCTCAGACTCCGATACTGGAGAAGCTGCTCGAGCTGGCGGATCGTGGCGAGCTCACGGGCGAGCTCATCACGGTGGAGAGCGAGCACTCGGCCATGGCCGCCTGCATCGCGGCCTCGCTGGCCGGAGCCCGCGTCTTCACGGCCACGGCCTCGCAGGGCATCGCGCTCATGCACGAGATGCTCCACTACGCGGCGGGCGCTCGCGCGCCGGTCGTCATGGCGAACGTGAATCGCACGCTGGCCTCGCCGTGGGGCTTCTGGCCCGATCAGACCGACAGCCTCGCCCAGCGCGACACGGGCTGGATCCAGCTCTACTGCGAGTCGGCCCAGGAAGCGCTCGACACGGTGCTGCAGGCCTATCGCGTGGCGGAGTCGGTGCTGCTGCCCGTCATGGTCGTCACCGAGGCGATGTATATCTCGCACACTCTCGAGCCGGTGGAGGTGCCGGGCGCGGAGCTGGTGGCGCGCTTCCTGCCGCCCTACGAGCCCGCGCTGAGACTCGATCCCGCCCGGCCACGCGGCTTTGGCGGGACCTCGACACCGGCCCAGTGGCGGGCCAACAGGCTGGCCATGCAGGCCGCCATGGGGCAGGCGCTCGAGGCCGTGGACGAAGGGGGTAGGCTCTGGGGCGAGCTCACCGGGCGCCCCTATGCCGCGGTCGAGCGCTACCGGCTCGACGACGCCGAGCTCGTGCTGGTGACGGCGGGCGGAATCGCCGGGACGGCGCGGGAGGCGGTGGACCGGCTTCGACACGAGGGTGTGGCCGCGGGCCTGGTGAAGCTCCGCCTCTTCCGTCCGTTCCCGGCGGCCGAGCTCGCGGATCTGCTCTGGCCGGCGCACAAGGTGGTCGTGATCGACCGCAACTGCTCGGTCGGCAGCGGCGGCATCTTCGCCCAGGAGGTCCGCGCCGCGCTCCACGCCCACCAGCGGTCCGGCGCCTACGTGTTTTCCTACATCGCCGGGCTCGGCGGCGTGAACGTCTCGCCCGAGCGGCTGGTCCAGATCGCGCGCGACGCTCTCGGTCGCGTTCGGCCGCCGCAGGAACCCATCCTGGAGGAATCGCTATGACCGACCGGCTGCTTTCGGGCCACGCCTCGTGCCCGGGCTGCGCGGTGGCGCTGGGCGTCCGGCTCGTGCTCCGCTCTCTCGGGCCGGACACGGTGCTCGTCGTGCCGCCCTCCTGCATCGCCGTCATGATGGGGCCGCTGCCGCTCTCCTCGGTGACGCTGCCCGTGTTCCAGACCGCCTTCGAGACCACCGCGGCCGCCGCCTCGGGGCTCTCGCGCGCCTACCGCGCGCGCGGCGAGCAGGTGACCGTCGTGTGCCTGGCCGGAGACGGTGGCACCTACGACATCGGCCTCCAGGCCCTCTCGGGCGCCGCCGAGCGCAACGAGGAGTTCATCTACGTCTGCTTCGACAACGAGGCGTACCAGAACACGGGCAACCAGAAGTCCTCGGCCACCCCGTGGGGGGCGCGCACGGCCTCCACGCCCCGCGGCAAGGCCACGCGCAAGAAGGACATGATGGAGATCCTGGCGGCCCATGCGATCCCATACGCCGCCACGGCCTCGCCCTCCCATCCCGACGATCTCGCCCGCAAGATGGCCCGCGCGCGCGGGATCCCGGGCACGCGCTTCATCAACGTGACCTGCCCGTGCGTGCCGGGCTGGGGGATTGGCGACGATGCCTCGCTCAGGCTGCTGCGCCTGGGCGTCGAATCCAGGGTCGTGCCCCTCTACGAGGTGGAGGACGGCACGCGCTACCGCATCACCCACTGGCCGGAGGGCATCCCGGTCGCCGAGTATCTCCGACCTCAGGCGCGCTTCGCGCACTTGGACGACGCGCGCACGGCCGCGATCCAGGCCGAGGTCGACCGCCGTTGGGACACCCTGCTGCGGCGCGCCGCGCGAAGGGTCGAGGGAGCATCCACCGAACCGAGCGCCGCGCTCTGCCGGGCGCACTGAGGAGAATTCACCATGACACGCATGATCCTGACACTCGCCCTCATCGCGTGGGGTCTCGCCTGGGGCCCCGTCGTCGCCGGCGCGCAGGAGGCATACAAGGTCGGAGCCATCTTCTCCATCACCGGTCCTGGCTCGTCCCTCGGCATCCCGGAGCGCGACACGGCGCAGATGCTCGAGGCCGACATCAACGCCAAGGGCGGGATCAAGGGGCCCGACGGCAAGCTCCACCTACTCAAGATCGTCATCTACGACGACGCGAGCGACGAGACCAAGGCCGTCCTGGCCGCCAAGAAGCTGATCGACGAGGACAAGGTGACGGCGATCGTCGGGACGACGCTCTCCGGCACGTCGCTAGCCATCCTGGACACCGTGCAGAAGGCCGAAGTGCCGCTCGTCTCCTGCGCCGCGGCCGTCAAGATCGTCGAGCCCGTCGCCGAGCGGAAGTGGGTGTTCAAGACGCCGCAGAGCGACTACCTCATCGTCGGCGTGCTCGTGGACTACCTCAAGGCCAAGGGCCTGACCAAGGTCGGCTGGGTCAACGTAGACTATGCCTTCGGCCAGCTCGGCTGGATCGAGTTCGAGAAAGCCACCCAGAAGGCTGGGCTCACCGTGGCCGTCAACGAGAAGTTCGGGCAGAAGGACGTCGACATGACCGCCCAGATGACGCGCGTCAAGGCGGCCAACCCGCAGGCGGTGGTGGTCTGGTCCATCCCGCCATCGGCCTCCATCGCCACGAAGAACTATGCCGACCTCGGCATGACGATGCCGCTGTTCCAGAGCCACGGCGTGGGCAACAAGACCTTCATCCAGCTGGCCGGCCCCGCCGCCAACGGCGTGAGGTTCCCGGCCGGCAAGCTCCTGGTGGCGGAGCAACTGCCGGACGGTGACGCGCAGAAACCGGTGCTGCTGGCCTACGCGCGCGACTTCGAGTCCAAGTACGGCGCGCGCAACACCTTCGGCGGCCACGCCTGGGATGCCGTGCAGCTCGTCACAAGGGCCATGGAGCGTGCCGGGACGGATCGGGCGGGCGTCCGCGCGGCCATCGAGGCCACCCGGAATTTCGTGGGGATCACGGGCGTGTTCGACTTCTCGACTTCCGACCACAACGGGCTCGACCGGCGCGCCGTCACCATGATCCAGATCGTGGACGGCCAGTGGCGCCAGGCCAAGTGAGAATTTCGTGACTACCGCCGACCAGCTCGCGCAGTACCTGGCCTCCGGGTTGGTGGTCGGCGGCGTCTATGCGCTCATCGGGCTGGGCTTCGTCATCGTCTACAGCGTCACCCGCATCATCAACTTCGCCCAGGGCGAGTTCGTCATGCTGGGGGCTCTGCTCATGGTCACCTTCCAGGGGCGGGGCCTCGGCCCGGTCGCGGCCTTTGCCCTGACGGTCGGCTGCGCGGCCGGGCTCGGCGCGCTCCTGGAGCTCGTGGCCGTCCGCCCCATGGCGAGGGCCCCTGGTCTCAGCGTGCTCATCATGACGATCGGCGCCTCCATCGTCCTGAGGGGCGGCGCGCTGGTCATCTGGGGCACGGACCCCTTCGCGCTGCCGGCATTCTCTCCGGGACCGCCGCTCCACCTGCTCGGGGCGACGGTGGTGAGGCAGGGCCTCTGGGTGCTAGCCGTGGCCGCGGTGGTGTTTGCCGTGCTCTGGTTCTTCTTCACGCGCACCTACGCGGGCACGGCGGTGCGCGGCTGCGCGATCAATGCCCGGGCGGCGCGGCTCATGGGCATCGGCGTGGAGCGGATGTGGCTGCTAGCCTTCGCGCTCTCCGGCGCGCTCGGCGCGGTGGCGGGCGCCGTGATCGCGCCCATCACGTACGCGACCTATGACATGGGGCTGATGCTGGGGCTCAAGGGCTTCGTGGCCGCCGTGCTTGGCGGGCTCGTGAGCCCTCCGGGCGCCATCGCGGGCGGCTTTCTCCTGGGCGTGCTCGAGTCGCTCTCTGCCGGCTTCCTCTCTTCGGGCTACAAGGACGCCGTGGCCTTCGTGGTCTTGATCGTCATCGGGCTCGTGCAAGCAGCGGGCTGGCTGCCCTGGCGCGTCGCGGAGGAGGGCCAGTCGTGAGCGCGAGCCGCCGCTGGGCGCTGCTGGCTGCCGTCGCCGTGCTGGTGGCCGCGACGGGAGCGACCGTGCGCTCCGGTTACGTGCTCGGTATGCTGATCTTCATCGCGCTCAACGGCATGGCGGCGCTCGGGCTGTCGCTCGTGATGGGGTTCGCGGGGCAGGTCTCGCTCGGCCAGGCGGCGTTCTATGCGATCGGCGCCTATGTCTCGGGCGTGCTCACCGCGTCCTACGGCTGGAACGGCTGGCTCTCCGTGGCCGTCGCCGTGCTGGCGGGCGGTCTCTCGGCCTTCGTGGTGGGCCTGCCCGTGTTCCGGCTCTCGGGGCTGCTCCTCGCGATGGCCACGCTCGGCTTCGGCATCATCGTCTACTACGTGCTGGTGAACTGGAGCGCGGTCACCGGCGGGCCATCGGGGCTCACGGGCATCCCGCCGCTCGCGGTCGGCGGCTTTCGATTCGATACCGATGCCCGCATGCTGTGGCTCGCGTGGGGCTGCCTCCTGGCCGTGCTCGGCCTGGCTGGCAACGTCGTGGACTCGCGCATCGGACGCGCGCTCAGAGCCTTGCACGGCAGCGAAGTCGCCGCCGAGGCCGTGGGCGTGGCCACGACCCGGCTCAAGCTGGGGGTCTTCGCCGTCGCGGGGATGACCACCGCGCTCGCCGGTGCCCTCTACGCCCACTACCTGACCTTCATCAATCCGTCGCCCTTCGGATTCGCCTTCTCGGTCGAGCTCGTGGTCATGGTGGTGGTGGGCGGCACGGCGAGTCTCTGGGGCGGTGTGCTGGGCGCTGCGGCCGTCGTGCTGCTCGCCGAGGGCATCCGCACGCTGCTGCCGCTCGTGTCCGCCTCCCACGGCGCCGCCGAGTATGAGATCGTGCTCTTCGGCCTGCTCCTCATGGCCTTCATGATTCTCCTGCCCGGTGGCCTCGCCGGCGTGGGACGGAAGGCGGCATGAGCGCCGGCGCCCTCCTCGAGGTGCAGGGGCTCAGCAAGGCGTTCGGCGGCCTCACGGCGGTTCACGCCGTGGACTTCGTCGTCCAGGCGGGACAGATCAAGGCGCTCATCGGGCCCAATGGCGCCGGCAAGACCACGATCTTCAACATGATCGCCGGCGCGCTCGAGCCCACGCGCGGGAGGGTCCTCTTCGAGGGCGCGCCCTTGCCGGTGCGCCGGCCGCACGCGGTGGCTGCCCGCGGCATCGCGCGCACGTTCCAGCTCGTGCGACTCTTCGGCGACATGACGGTGCTCGAGAACGTCCTCGTGGGCTGCCACAGGCGGGGACGGGCGGGCTGGGCGCGCTGCGCCTTTCGCACTCGCTTCATGCGGGAGGAGGAGCAGCGCCTCCACGAGCGCGCCCGCCAGGTCCTCGCGTGGCTGGGGCTCGAGAGCCGGGCGCACATGGTCGCCGCGCTCCTGCCCTACGGCGAGCAGCGCCTGGTCGAGCTGGGACGGGCGCTGGCTGCCGCGCCGCGCCTGCTGCTCCTCGACGAGCCCGGCGCCGGCCTCAATCCGGAGGAGCACGCGCGCCTGGCCGCGATCATCCGGAAGATCCGCGAGTCCGGCGCCACGGTGCTCCTGGTGGATCACCACATGGACTTCGTCATGGACCTCTCCGACGAGGTGCTCGTGCTCTCCTACGGCGAGAAGCTGGCCGAGGGGCCGCCGCGAGCGGTCCGGTGCGACCCGGCCGTGGTCGCCGCCTATCTCGGCGAGGACGCCGCATGATCCTCGACATCCGCGGGCTCGACGTCTTCTACGGCCGGGTGCAGGCCCTCCGCGGCGTCTCGCTCGCGGTCGGGCCCGGCGAGCTGGTGACGCTGGTCGGGCCCAATGGCGCTGGCAAGACCACCCTCCTGCGCGCGGTGATGGGTATGGTCCCGGTCCGGGCCGGCAGCGCGCTCTTCGAGGACGGAGCGATCACGGGCCGGCCCACGGAGGCGATCGTGCGGGCGGGGCTCTCGATGGTGCCCGAGGGACGGGAGCTCTTCGGGCCGCTCAGCGTGCGGGACAACCTGGCTCTCGGCGCGTACTCCCGCGGGCGCGCCGGGCGGCGGGACACCATGGCCGGCGACCTCGACCGCGTGCTCGCGCTCTTTCCCGCGCTCGCCGCGCGGCTCAGGCAGCCCGTGGCCACGCTCTCCGGAGGAGAGCAGCAGATGGTGGCGGTCGGGCGGGCGCTGATGGCCCGGCCGCGCTGCCTGCTGCTGGACGAGCCGTCAGTGGGGCTGGCGCCGCTGATGATCTCCGAGATCTTCCGCGTGCTCGCGACGCTGAAGCGCGAGGGGCTCAGCATGCTGCTCGTCGAGCAGAACGCGCGCGCGGCCTTCCGCATCGCCGACCGGGGCTACGCGCTGGGACCCGGCGGGGTGCTGGGCGCGGCGCAGGCCGGGGAAAGCGCCCATCGCGCCGCGCGCCAGGCCTATGGACTCGAGATGGCCCAGGAGGAGATTGCACGATGAAGGACCTGCCGCAGATCGAGCGCATCCCGCGCGCGGAGCTGCACGCCCTGCAGCTGTCGCGCCTCAAGAGCGTGGTCGCCCGCCTCGCCGAGCGCGTCCCCCTCTACCGCGAGCGGCTGCGCGCGGTCGGCGTGCAGGCGACGCACATCCGCTCCCTGGCCGACCTCGCGCGGCTGCCGTTCACCGTCAAGGACGACTTCCGCCAGACCTATCCCTACGGCCTCCTGGCCGTGCCCATGGAAGATGTGGTGCGCGTGCACGCCTCCTCGGGCACGACGGGCAGGCCCACCGTGGTCGCCTACACCCGCCGGGACGTGGACGTCTGGAGCGAGGTGATGGCCCGCACGCTCATGGCCGGCAGCGTGGGACGCGCCGACGTCGTGCACAACGCCTACGGCTACGGGCTCTTCACGGGCGGTCTCGGCTTCCACTACGGCGCCGAGCGCGTCGGCGCCGCGGTGGTGCCGATCTCGGGCGGCTTCACCGACCGCCAGCTGATGGCGCTCCGCGACCTGGGCGCGACGGTGCTCTGCTGCACGCCCTCCTATGCGCTCCACCTGGCCGAAGCCCTGGAGGAGGCCGGTCTCGACCCCAAGAGGCATCTCAGACTGCGCGTGGGCTTCTTCGGCGCCGAGCCCTGGACCGAGGCGATGCGGGACGCGCTCGAGACGCGGCTCAACATCATGGCGCTCAACATCTACGGGCTCAGCGAGGTCATCGGTCCCGGCGTATCGGTCGAGTGTCCGGAGCGCCAGGGCATGCACGTCGCCGAGGACCACTTCCTGCCCGAGATCGTGGACCCGGCCACGCTCGCGCCCGTGCCGCCGGGCACCGTGGGTGAGCTCGTCTTCACCACGCTCACGAAGGAGGCGCTTCCGGTCCTGCGGTATCGGACGCGGGACCTGACGTCCATGACGACCGAGCCGTGCCGCTGCGGCCGGACGCTGGCCCGCATCGGCCGGATCATGGGCCGCACCGACGACATGCTCATCATCCGCGGCGTCAACGTCTACCCGTCGCAGATCGAGCACGCCCTGCTCCAGGTGCCCGACCTCGAGCCGCACTACCTCCTCGTGGTCCGCCGCGACAGCGCGCTGGACACGCTGGAGGTGCGGGTCGAGGGGCGGGCGGCGGTGGCCGAAGCCGGCGCGGACGCGCTCACGGCGCTCGGGGTCGTCGCGCGCCGGAAGATCTACGAGACGATCGGCATCACGGCGGACGTCAGTGTGGTGCCGCCCAAGACCATCGAGCGCAGCGCCGGCAAGGCCCAGCGGGTACTGGACCTGCGCAGGTGAGGAGAAGACCATGACCGAGCCCGTCGCGACCTCCGATCGTGACTCTCGCGCTGCAGCCCCGGCACGCGAGGCCCCTGCCGAGCCGCAGGCCGCCTGCCAGATCTGTGGCGCCACGCATCGAGCGGAGGATCCCATCCTGTGCCGCGTGTGCGGCGAGCCCGTCATCGTCTGGGGATGGGCGCCATGAGCGCGCCCGGGCTCGTCCGGACGGTGTGGGACGGCGCCGTTGCCCGCGTGACCCTCTGCCGCCCGCCGCTCAACGTCCTCACCATCCCGATGATGGAGGAGCTCAACGCCGCCCTCGACGACGCGGCGGGGCGGCCCGCGCTCAAGGCCGTCCTGCTCGCCGCGGACGGCAAGGCATTCTCGGCGGGGGTGGACGTGCAGGACCACATGGGCGAACGCGTCCAGCCCATGCTGGAGGCCTTCCATGGGATATTCCGGAGGTTGCACGCTCTCGACTGCGTCACGGTGGCCGCGGTGCAGGGAGCGGCGCTGGGCGGCGGCGCCGAGCTCGCGACCTTCTGCGATCTGGTCATCGCGTCCGAGCGCGCCACGCTCGGCCAGCCCGAGATCAAGGTCGGCGTCTTCCCGCCCATCGCCGCGCTGCACTACCCGGTCCGCGTCGGGCCGCACCGTGCGCTCCAGCTCCTGCTCTCGGGCGACGTGCTGGACGCGGGCGAGGCGCTCCGCATCGGGCTCGTGGACCGCGTGGTGCCGGCCGACCGGCTCGCCGAGACCGTGGAGGCGGCGCTCGCACGGTTCACCGCGCACAGCGCCGCCGTGCTCCGGCTGACCAAGCGTGCCGTGCGCCAGGCGGTCGCCGTGCCGTTCGACCTCGTGCTGGGCGACCTCGAGGCTCTGTACCGGGACGAGCTCATGGTGACGGACGACGCGCGGGAGGGCCTGCGCGCCTTCGCCGAGAAGCGCCAGCCCGTGTGGGTCGACCACTAACAGCTCGAATGAGGAGGCATTGATGAAGCTCAGCGGCAAGACGGCGCTCGTAACCGGCGGTGGACGGGGCATAGGCCGGGCCATTGCGTTGGCGCTGGCCCAGGAAGGCGCTCAGGTGGCGGTGCTCGATATCCTGGCCGACAATGCCGCGGCCGTGGCTCGAGAGATCGAAGCCATCGGCGTCAAGGCGCTCGCGCTTACCACAGACCTCACCAAGCGCGCCCAGGTGGACCGGGCCATCGCCGACACGCTCGCCCAGTTCGGCCAGATCGACATCCTCGTCAACAATGCGGGCTGGGACAAGCTCGAGCCCTTCCTCGAGAGCGACGAGGAGACGTGGGAGAAGATCCTCGCGATCAACTTCAAGAGCGTGCTCTATGTCTGCAAGGCGGCGCTGCCGCACATGGTCGCGCGCGGCAGCGGGAAGGTCATCAGCATCGCCTCGGACGCGGGGCGCGTCGGCTCGATGGGCGAGGCGGTCTACGCGGGGACCAAGGGCGCGATCATCGCCTTCTCGAAGACCCTCGCCCGCGAGATGGCGCGCCACCGGATCACCGTCAACGTGGTGTGCCCCGGGTTGACCGAGACCCCGCTGCTCCAGGGCATACGCCAGCAGTCGCCCAAGACCGAGAAGGTGATCGAAGCCGTCACGCGCGCGATCCCGCTGGGGCGCGTGGGCCAGCCGGAGGACATTGCGGGAGCCGTCGCCTACCTGGCGTCCCCGGCGGCCGACTTCGTGACGGGCCAGACGCTCAGCGTGAGCGGCGGCCTGACGATGGCCTAGCCGAGGAGGACTCCAGCATGAAGTGCGGACATTCGTGGAGCGGCGTGATGCTGGCCGGGCTGATCGTGACGCTGGTCGGCCTCGGCATCGTGCTGGTCCGGGCGCTCCACGTGCCCGGGTACTGGACACCGCTCCTGGTCGGCGTGGCACTGCTGGTGGCGGGTGCCGTCCGGCGCATCAAGACCGGCGGTTCCTGAGGCAACGGACCCGAGCGCGGTCAGCGCTCCTGACGAAACGATCGAGAACCGACAGAGGAGGCTTCTCATGGACCAGCGGCCGCAGGCCATCGACATCATGTACTACGTGGCGACGCCGGAATTCATCGCCAAGTGGACCGACGCCAAGAAGGGTGAGCTGATCTGCCGCATGGAGCGCGCGATCGGCAGCCTGCCCCAGTTCGAGTCCATCCCGGTCATGCTCGGCAAGATGGACGAGGCCGGAGTCGAGAAGGTCTTCATCACGCAGACCAAGATGTGGTCGTACTGGAACAAGTGGATGTACATGGACACGCAGCTCGAGGAGGTCCTCCAGTACACGCAGAAGTACCCTGACCGCTTCGTCGGGCTCGCCGGCTACAACCCATTCCGGATCAAGGAGAGCCTCGACGAGATCGAGCGCGCCGTCACGCAGCACGGCTTCAAGGGCGTCTACGTCCACATCTACGGCTTCGACATCCCGCTCCACGACCGGAAGATGTACCCGCTCTACGCCAAGTGCGCGGAGCTCGACGTGCCCGTCTCCATGCAGGTCGGGCACGTGCTCGAGTCGATGCCGAGCGAGCACGGGCGCCCGATGTACCTCGACCAGATCGCGTCGGACTTTCCGACGTTGCGCATCCTCGGCGCTCACACGGGCTGGCCGTGGGTCGAGGAGCTGATCTCCGTCTGCTACAAGTGGGACAACGTCTGGTTCGGCGTGGACGCGTGGATGCCGAAGTACCTCAAGCCCGAGATCATCAACTTCATCAATAGCCGCATGGGCATGGACCGGGCCGTCTGGGGCACGAACGGCCTGGCCTGGAAGGAGAGCCTCGACCAAGTCGACGGGCTCGGGCTCAAGCCCGAGGCCCGCCAGAAGCTGATCCGCGACAATGCCCGAGAGCTCTTCAAGATCTGAGGAGATCGACCATGCCGACGCCGACAGACGTGCTGCGCGAGGAGCACCGGGTCATCCTGGGAGCCTTGGACATTCTCGACACGGCAGCCGGCCGCCAGACGGCCGGCCGGCCCTTCCCCGACGAGTGGTGGGACGAGGTGATCCACTGGGTGCGCACCTTCGCCGATCGGAATCATCACGCCAAGGAGGAGACCTCGCTGTTTCCGGCCATGGTCAAGGCGGGCGTGCCCGGCGGGGGCGGCGGGCCCATCGGCGTCATGCTCGAGGAGCACGAGCGCGGCCGCGCCCTCCTACGCGCGATGGAGGCGGGCGCGACGGCACCGCGGGCCATCGCGGCTCGCGAGTACGTGACCCTGCTGCGGGAGCACATCGACAAGGAGAATGGCGTGCTCTTCCCCCTGGCCGATGCCGTTCTTGACGAGGCCGCGCAGCGGTCGCTCCAGCGGGAGTTCGATGGCGTCGAGGCCGAGCAGGGCCGCGATGCCTCCATCCCCCATGCCGAGGCGACCCTGAAGCGGCTGGCCGCGGCGGTGGACCGCTGAGTGGAGCAGCGCCCAGGCATCTCGCTGGCCGCCCCGGAACGCGGGGCGGCTCCAGGAGGACGAGCAATGGAACGTCGTGGCAATGCCGAGGAGGCACCCTGTCCGTACCTCATGCCCCTGGCCGGACGCCGGGCCGGGGGTCTTCCCCTGCCGGTCCCCGTCTACTGTCGTCAGCCCAGTGGCCGGGTGCGCGTGCCGAGCCCGGACCAGCTGGCATGGCTGTGCACCGCGGGGCAGTACCACAACTGTGCCGGCTACCGGCGGTGGGCGCGGTGCCGGACCGCGAACGGGGGAGACAGCTGAAGATCTATCTGATCGCGCCCAAGAACCCCGAGTCGTTCTGGACTTTCGACCGGATCCTGCCGAGCCTGAAGAAGCGCTGCATCTTTCCGAACCTGGCCCTGCCGACGGTGGCGGGGCTGACGCCGGCGCCTCACGAAGTGGTGCTCTGCGACGAGAATGTCGAGCCGGTCGACTTCGCCACCGATGCCGATGTCGTCGGGATCACCGGCTTCGTGATCCACAAGCGGCGGATGTTCGAGCTGGCCGAGGCCTTCCGGCGCCGCGGCAAGCTCGTAGTGGCGGGCGGCCCCTTCGCCACGCTGTGCCCCGAGGAGCTGCGGGGCAAGGTGGATGTGCTCTTCGTGGGCGAGGCCGAATACACCTGGCCCCAGTTCGTGCGCGACCACGAGAACGGCACCTGGCAGCCGGAATACCGGCAGGACGAGAAGCCCAGCATGCTGGACTCCCCGCGGCCGCGCTTTGAGCTGCTCAAGGCTGACCGCTACCGCAGCATGGCCATCCAGTTCGCGCGCGGCTGCCCCTATAGCTGCGAGTTCTGCGACATCATCGTGATGTACGGGCGCCGACCGAGGACCAAGTCCGTGGCCCAGGTGCTGGCCGAGGTGGAGGCGATCCATGCGCTGGGCGTGGGCAACATCTTCGTGGTGGACGACAACTTCATCGGGAACAAGAAGGAGGCCAAGGCGCTGCTCACGGCGCTCGGCCACTGGCAGAGGGCGCGAGGGTATCCCATCGAGTTCATGACCGAGGTCAGCCTCAACGTGGCCCAGGACGACGAGCTCCTGGGCCTCATGAAGCAGGCGCACTTCACCACGATCTTCGTGGGCATCGAGTCCCCGCGGGCGGCGAGTCTCGCCGAGTCGAACAAGACGCAGAACGCGCGGGAGGACATCGTCACGGCCGTCCATCGCATCCAGGCGGCGGGCATCGAGGTGATGGCGGGCATGATCGTGGGCTTCGACCACGACGACCCATCGATCTTCGAGGAGCAGTTCCGGTTCATCCAGAAGGCGCGGATCCCGATCTCGATGACGGGCATGCTGAACGCGATGCCGAAAACCCCGCTGCACGCTCGGCTGCAGGCGGCGGGGCGGCTCATCGCCGAGTCGGTGGGCGATCAGTTCGTGTTCACCAACATCGTGCCGGGCGGCATGTCCCGGCTGGAGCTCTACGAAGGCTACCGGAGGCTGCTCCGCCGCCTGTACAGCTACCGGGCCTATCGGCGCCGGGCAATGGCCCTGATCCTGAACCGGGGCACCGTCTTGAGCTCCCGGGTCCTGGCGCGGCGCGACGACCTGGCGGTGGTGCGGCGCATCGTGTGGACGTGCATCCTGCGGACCTCGCCGCGGCGGGCCTGGCTGACGCTGTCGATGTGCCTCGAGACCGCGTGCCGGCGGCCCCGCGAGCTCCGCCAGGCCTTCACCCTGGCGCTCATGCACAAGCATCTCTACGAGTACGTGCGGGAGACCTCGAAGGCGCTGGACGCGCTCATCCGGGAGCTGCGGGACTCCGAGCCGGCTACCTGAGCAGCGCGAGCCCGAGGACGACGGCCAGGACCGCGAGGACATGGAGCACGTGAATTCACCGGAGCGGCAGCGACATCGCGGCGAGCGTGACACGGCCGTGCGGCGGGGCGGTCGCGCGCGCTCAGGCGCGCTGGGCTCGGAGTTCTGGACCGACCGGACGGTGGCCTGGTACGAGCGCGCCAACGCGGAGAGCGACTACGCCACGCGCGTGCTCGAGGCCGTCGGCCCCGCGCTCGACGACTGCCGGGACGCGCTCGAAGTCGGCGCGGGCTTCGGTGCTCTCACCCTGCCGCTTTCGCGGCGGCTGCGATCGGTGACGGCGCTCGAGCCGGCTCCCGCGATGGCCCGGGCGCTGCGCGCGACGGCGGCCGCGACGGGTCTGGGCAACCTGGCCGTGATCGAGGCCGCATGGGGCGAGGTGCCGCTGCGCCCCTACGACCTCGTCCTCTGTGCACATGTCGGCGGGCTCCTCGACGGCGGCTCGCCGTTCCTCCACGCCGTCGGCAGCGTGGCGCGCCGAGTGGTCGTCCTCGTCCGCGATTTGCCCGCCAGGTCGGACGACGACAAGTTCTTCTACCGGGAGCTCTACCCCACGTTGCTCGGCCGCCCCTACGAGCATGGTTGCCGGGCTGACGACACCGTGGCGAGTCTCGAGCGCCTCGGGATCCGGCCCGCCGTCACCGCCATCGAGTACTCGTCCGACCAGCCCTTCAGCGACTTTGAAGAAGCGTGTGACTTCTGGATGACCTACATGGGGCTCGAGGGCGAGAAGCCGCGGGCTTTCCTGCGGGGGTTCCTCGACGAGCGGCTCGAACGGCGCGGCGGCCAGCTCGTCGCGCCCTTCAGGAAGCGGGCCGCCGTCATCACCTGGCGCCCCGGAGCCTGAGCTCCACGCCTACATGAGGGCTCCCATCCTCCCGTTGAACACCACATACTCGGGGCGCTCACTCCGGTTCTTCTCGTGATCGTAGGCCTGGAGCCCCGCCTGGAAGCGTCCTGCCCTTGGTCTAGAACTCGCCCTGCATCACATAGTACTCACGGCCCCACGGCATGATCGTGGAGCGTCAAGTGGTCACGAGGGAGCGGAGCACCTCGACGAGCACGGACGGCAACCGCTCCGGCCGGGAGAGCACCGCGAAGCCGCGGGGCCCGAAGAGCGCGGGCAGGTAGGCGGGCGCTTCCCGGTCCACGGTCAGGCAGAAGGGCAGCAGCCCCTGCAGGCGCGCTTCGGCCACCGCCTGCCGCGTGTCCTCGATGCCGTACCGTCCCGCGTACTCGTCCACGTCGTTCGGCTTGCCATCGGAGAGCAGCAGCAGCAGCCGGTGCCGCGCGCGCTCCCGGCCCAACAGGGCGCTGGCGTGCCGGACCGCCGCCCCCACCCTCGTGTAGCCGTCGGGCTCGAGCGGGGCGATGCGGCGACGCGCGGGCGCGGGGGAGGCCTCGTCGAAGCCCTTCAGGGTGACCACGTGCACGGCGCGGGGCCCCTGCCCGGAGAAGGCGAGCACGGCGTGCCGGTCACCGAGCACGTCGAGCGCCTCCAGCAGGACCACGAGCGCCTCCTTCTCCACGTCCACGATCCGGAGGCTCCCGCTTATCCAAGCGTCGGTCGAGGCGCTCACGTCGGCGAGCACGGCGATGGCCAGGTCGCGGCGGGCCGGGCGCCAGGCCGTGTAGAGCCGGTCGTCGCCGGGTTCGCCCGCGCGCCAGTCGGCGAAGGCAGTCACGTACGCGGTGAGATCGAGATCGGTCCCGTCGGGCTGCCGCCCGAGGCGTACGCGGCGTGGGCGCAGGCCGTCGAAGCGACGGCGGACCTGCCGTACCAGGGTTGCCCGGCGCTCAAGGACGCGGTCGGCCCACTCGACGCCGCCCTCGACCGCCGGCATGGGTCTCACGGTCGCCCCCGGGAAGCGGTAGGCGGCGAGGCGATGGTCCCATTCCGGATAGGTGATCCCGGACGCGACGGCGCGCGGGCTGGTGTCGCCGGCCTCCCGGCTGAACGGCGCCGCATCGCTCTGGAGCACCTCCCGCGGCGAGCCCGGCGTGCGGACGATCCGCGCCTCCGGTAGATCGGCCAGGGCGTCGCCGAGCGCGCCCGCGTCGGCGGAGTCGTCGTGATCGGCGGGGCGCTGGAGCCCCATCGGGTCCTCGGCGCTCTCCATGGGATCGTCGAAGCGGACCATCCACATGCCGGGCGAGGCGTCGTCCTCGTCATCACGTGCGGGTCGCGCGCGGGGGCGGCGCCGAAGGACGGCTGTGCGGCCGGGCCGCGGGGGCGACGGATCCGGCGCTTCGCCCTCGCGCGTGCCCGGCGCGGGACCAGGAGGCCGGGGCTCGCCCCAGAGCGCGACCGGCGCCACGCCCCGGTAGCGGCCGGCGGTCTGCAGACTGTACGCCTGGGCGCGCGCCCACGCCCGCGCCTCATCGGGCGTCTCGATCCCCGCCAGCGCCGGGCACGCCGGCTCTGCGGCGAGCACGTCGCGCACCACCCGCTCCACCGCGCGCTCGGCCTCCGTCAGCCGATCGAGGGGGGGCCTCGCCGCCAAGGCTGCGGCACGCGCCGCGCGCAGCCCCGGCGCGAGGCCGGGCAGGTCGCGGGCCAGCCCGTGGTCCACCATGCCCGCGGCCGCGACCCAGTAGAGATCCTGCTCGGCCCGCGAGGCCTCGTGCGGGTGCGCGCGAGCGAACCCGCGCGCGATGCGCGCCGCCTGCTCGACCGCGAGGAAGCGGTACCGGTCGAGCGCCCCGGCCTCGCCGTCCCGCGCGTCGAGCGCGCGAGGCAGCCACACGTGCCGGCCGTCGGTGGCGGCCCGCGCCCCCGCGGGCGTGAGATGGCGCGGCGCGCGGCCGAGCAGCCGCGCGAGCCAGGTCGGTGCCGGCTCGGGATCGGCGGCAAGGATTGGCACGCGCTGGCCGTAGAGCGCGCTCAGGAGCAACTCGAGCCGCTGTCGCACCTGCCCGAGCGCGAGGTCGGGAGCGGTGACTGCCGGCCGCACGCGCCACCAGAGGTCGCGCGCGCCGGCCACGGCGACCCGGGCTCCCTCGATCAGCAGTCCCTCCGGCTCGCCCATGCGGTCCGCTACAGGAGGGCGGCGATCACGTCCTGCGCGGCGGCCAGCAGGTCGGGGTCGTCGGTCAGCGGCGCGGCGATGGCGACGCGGCAGGCCTCGCGCGGCGCCACCCCGTTCGCGATGAGCCGCGCGGCCGCGACGAGTAGCCGGGTGCTCGGCACCTCCGGCAGGCCGCGGTCCCGGAGCTTGCGGATGCGGCCGGCGAGCGCCACCAGATCGGCGGCCTGGTGATGGCTCACCCCGCCCTCATGGACCACGATCGCGATCTCGCGCTCGGGTGGGGGTACGGTGAACTCGAGGGCGACGAAGCGCTGGCGCGTGCTCGGCTTCAGGTCCTTCAGCAGGTGCTGATAGCCGGGGTTGTAGGAGATGACGAGCTGAAAGCCGACTGCGGCCGGCACCAGCTCGCCGGTCTTGTCGATCGGCAGCACCCGGCGATCGTCGGTCAGGGGATGGATCACCACGATCGTATCCTGCCGCGCCTCGACCACCTCGTCGAGGTAGCAGAGCGCGCCCGCGCGCACCGCCCGGGCGAGGGGCCCGTCCTGCCACACGGTTTCGCTGGCCCGGACCAGGTAGCGCCCGACCAGATCGCTCGCGGACAGGTCGTCGTGGCAGGCGACGGTCACGAGCGGCCGCCGGAGGTGCCAGGCCATGTGCTCGACGAAGCGGGTTTTTCCGCAGCCGGTCGGGCCCTTGAGCATGACCGACAGACCCCGCGCGTGGCAGGCCGCGAAGACGGCGACCTCGTCGCCGGACGGCAGGTAGAACGGCTCCTCCGCCGGCGCCGGCCGCACGCCGTCGGTCGCGGCCAGACCGGGTTCCGCGGATTGCCGAGCGGAGGTCATCGGGAGCGGGTCAGACGGCCGGGCGCGCGGGGGCGAGCCCCTCGGCCTGACCAGCCGCGACGGGCCGGCCGGCCAGGAAGAAGAAGTCCCAGAGGTAGAGACCCACGCCGACCACGAAGAGCGCTCCGGTAGCCACCAGCATCAGGAAGTGCACCTGCATCTTAAGCTGGGTCTCGAGATAGCCGATCCCGAGGATCCGCTCGAGGTAGGTCTGGGTGATCCCGGCGGTGGCGAACGCCATCGTCATGCCGAACATGCCGGCCATCTGCAGCCAGAAGGCCCAGAAGCCGGCCGCGGTCTCGCGCGACTCCTCGCTCCGGCCGGTGAGGCCGGGCAGCGCGTAGGTGATCATGCCGAGCACGATCATCACGTAGGCGCCGAAGAACGCCATGTGCCCGTGCATCGACGTGATCATCGTGCCGTGCGTCCACTTGTTGACCGCCGGCCAGGTGTGGGCGAGGCCGAGGATGCCCGCGCCCAGCGCCGAGAAGATCGCGCTGCCGATGGTCCAGTGCATGGCCATCCGGTTCGGATGGCTGAGGCCGGACCGCCTCATGGCGTAGTAGGCGTACATCGCCATCGCCAGGAACGACAGCGGCTCGAGCGCGCTGAAGAAGCCTCCCAGCGGGAGCCAGTATCGGGGCACCCCGATCCAGTAGTAGTGGTGCGCGGTGCCGAGGATGCCGGAGATGAAGGTGAGGCCGACGATGACGTACAGCCACTTCTCCAGCACTTCGCGGTCGACCCCGGAGAGCCGGATAAGCAGGTAGGCGAGGATGCCGCCCTGGATCATCTCCCAGACGCCCTCGACCCAGAGATGGACCGTCCACCAGCGGTAGAAGATGGCGAGCGTGTAGTTGTCCCACTCGAGCAGGGCCGGCAGGTAGAGCAGGGCGGTGCAGGCGAGCCCGGCCACCAGCACGCCCTCCGTCGTGGTGAGGCGGCCGCTTGCGCGAATGGTCATGCCGATGTTGTAGAGGAACATCAGCATCACCACCACGATCACGATCTTGAGCAGGAACGGCTGCTCCAGGAGCTTGTTACCGGCGGTCCAGCGGAAGACGTACCCGACCACCGCGGTCACGCCCATCGCGGTCCAGAGCCCGAGCTGCACGTAGGCCAGCCGCACGCTGTGGAGCTCGACCCGCGATTCCTCGGGCACCACGTAGTAGGCCGCACCCATGAAGCCGGTGAGCACCCAGACCAGCAACAGGTTGGTATGGATGACCTTGACCACGTCGAAGGGGAGCACCTGGAGCAGGGGGTCGGGACCCAGATACTTGGCCGCGGCGAGCAGGCCGAAAGCGACCTGCAGGCCGAACAGGAGCAGGGCGACGACGAAGTACGGATAGGCGACGCGCTGGGACGAGTAGCGCATGTCGGGCCCCCTACTTGAGCGTGAGGCGGCATGAGGGAGCGACCTCCGGCCGAGTAGGTCGGCCCGGTCAGCACGTGGGCGTTGGGGGCGATGATCGACTCCCGGATATAGCCGGCTGCGTCCTTCGCCTGTCCGTGGTAGTCCGCGCTGCGCACCCGGGCGGCGGCGGTGGTGGCGATGCCCGCCAGGGTCGGACCCACGATGTTGACATTCGGGGCGACGGAGTGACAGGCCGCGCACGCGGGCGGCGTCGCGTTGAACGTCGCGCGACCGAGCTCGACCGGATCGCTGGAGGCGGGCGTTGCGAGCGGAGCGCCGATGACGACGCCAGGCACTGCGCTGCCCTTCACCAGGATCGGGCGAGGCGGCCAGCCCTGCGTATTGATCTTGCTGACCCATCCGAGGAACGCGATGACTGCCGTGATCTCCTCGTCGGACAGGTTCAAGGTCGGCATGAGGCGGCGATCGCGCTCCTCGGAGTAGAAGCGCGACGGGTCCTTCAGGAACTCGCGCAGGTAGTCGGAGCCGCGCTGCGCGGTGATCTGGGTGAGATCGGGCGCGTAGTACGCGCCCTCGCCGAGAAGGGTATGGCAATTGATGCAGTTGTTCCGGTGCCACACGTGCTTGCCCGCGATCACGGTGGCGTCGATCGCCGCGGCATTGGTCAGCCCCGGGATCTTGCGGTGGCTGTCGACGGTGAGCGCGAGGAAGACCAGCGCGCTGATCAGCGTGCCGGCCACGAAGAAAGCCCGCGAGCCGCGCTTGGTCATGGCCGCGCTCCCTTGCCGAGTTGGCGGGCGCGGCGCACCGTGTAGCCGGCGACCAGGCCGAATGCCGCGAGGCCACACCCGGCGGCCGTAAAGGCCAGGATGTCGGCGAGCAGGGGCAGACCCAGGTGGGCGACCAGGAGCGCGAAGCTGGCGCCGAGCGCCGCCACCGTCAGCAGGACGAGCAGGAGGGTCGTCATACGCCGATCCGGTTGAAGTTCGCGATGGCGATCCAGCCGGTATAGACCAGCGCCACCGTCATCACCGCGAGGATGACCCAGGCCAGCCTCCGGGCCACGGGCCACGTCGGTTGTGGATCAGGGGACATAGGCACCTCCCGCGCCGGCGCTAGTCTGGGGAGCGCGGGGCTCCTTGTCAATAGCGTGGGCGTGCTCATCGAGCCGGCCGTGCGAATGACAAGGCCGCCGAGCACCGCTCAGCCGGGCCAAGGAGCTGCTCAAGTACCGCTGGTTTCAGAAGAAGCCCTGGCAGGAAGAGATCAAGCGGATGCTCGCGAGCGGTCTCACGTACGAGCTCGACGCGCCGGCCAACAAAGACTTCCGCTACCTGACCAAGACCTGAGTAACTGCCCAGGAAGCTCAACGAGGAAGAGTGGCTGGACTAGCTAGTTTTTGTCGCGAAACTCCCAAGATGCAACGGTCGCAACGATAATCGGGACGTTTTCGGGGGACGTTCTCGGTGTCTGGGGCAAGCGTCGCTCGTGGTGCAGGAGTGCAGCACACGGGCGGCGGCACCGAGGAGGAGGCTGGAGAAGCGGCGACCGGAAAGGCGCGGCCGACGAGCGAGGCGCTACGCGGCGCGGCGGCGGCGCGCCGCCCGACGCTGCAGGTGGGCGGCGATGACCAGGAGGTTATTCGCGAGCACGGCCGCCCCCACGAAGACCTCGAAGCGCTCGCGGCCATGGAGGGGACAGCGCTTCATGCCCCGGCCGCGGAAGAGGACGGAGATCCGGCCTTCGATGCCGGCGCGGAAGCGCTGGCCTTTCTTGAATCCGCGGCTCTTCTCATAGGCGGCGCGCGCAGCCGTCTTGGTTCCCCCGCGCTGGGGAATACATTCCGTCGCGACCCCGGCGGCCTGGCAGCCGGCCAGGGTGGCGGGGCTGTAGAATCCTCGGTCGGCCGCGTAGAGGGCCGGAGCCGTGCCAAAGAGTTCCTGGTGGCGCGCCAGTGAGGGCGCGACGCGGTGGTCGTCGGTCGGATTGCCCGCGAGGATCCGGTAATCCGTGATCAGGCCGGTCGCGCTCTCGGCGAGGAAGAGTTTGTGCCCGAACTCGACCGGGTTCCGGGCCTTGTTGCGCTTGATGAGGTCCGTGTGCGGTTCGAAGATCGAGAAGAGCTTCTCCGTGGTCGGGACGGTCTCACCCTCGAGCACCCGGCGGCGCGCCTGCGCGACGACCCGATCGGCCAGGGTGCAGTAGTGGACGAGGTCCTGCTCCACGGCCGCGAGGTGCGCGGCGGCGAGCGGCTCGAGCCGCGCGGCGCCCGCCGCCGCCGTGAGCACGGCGCGGGCGGCCTGGACGACCTGCGCGGTGCCGTGGATCAGCGCCCGATACTGGGGGACCTGCTGCGTCTCGCGTTGCGTCGGCGTGAGCCGCTGGAGGGTGTGCATGCGGCGGCGCGCCCAGCGGATGCGGTTGGGAAAGTGGGGCGTGACGTCCGGCCGCAGCGCCTCGAGCCGCCGCACGAGGCGGGTGACGACGCGCACGCAGTCCCACAGCAGCGTGGCGTCGGTGGGGTAGTGGATGTTCGTTTCCACAACGGTGGTATCGACGCGGAGCTTGGTCCCGTCTTCGAGGGCGGCGGCGACCGCCGCCTGGACGACGGCGTCATTGATCGCCCGGACCGTCGCCGGCGTGAGGCGGGTGAACGCGCGGTGAAAGGCATCGTGCCGCGGGACGGCCGTGCTGAAGAACCGGGTGAAGATCCGCACGGTGTAGCCGTCGGCGGTGCGCTCGCTGAGCTCCCGGAGATCCCAGTCCTTGATCCGCTGGAGGACGAACGCGCGGAGCGTTTGCTCGGCGGTCATTCCCGCGCGGCCGACGTGAGGCTGCCGGAGGCCCCGCACCAGATCCTGGCGGACCAGCTCGACGAGCTCCCCGTGCTGGTCAAGGAGGTCCGTGATGGCCTGCAAGAGTGGATCGAGGCGCAGGCCCTGGGCCTGCAGTTCGAGATCCGCGAAGCTGGGCTGCTGATGCAGGCTCGGTCGCATCCGTCGCGCCCTCCTCGGGAGAATCAGATACCGATATCACTATAATGCTACCGGCTTCCGTTGGGCAAGCATGTTCGTCCCGCCCTGCGGTAGGATGGGGAGCGACGATGACCGACCTCCGGATGCTCGAAGCGAAAATCGCGAAGGTCAAGGCCGCGCTGGCAGCCCTGGGGGATCTCCGGCCTGGCACCCTCTCCCAGCAGTACAACGTGTGTGGCAACCCAGGGTGTCGCTGCAAGGCGAGCCCGCCGCGCAAGCACGGGCCGTACTCGCAGGTGAGCTTTACGTGGCAGGGCAAGAGCCAGAGCCAGTTCGTGCGGCGCGAGGATGTCCCGGCGGTGCGGACGCAGTTACGCAACTATCAGCGGCTACGGACCCTCGTGGACACGTGGATCAGCGCGGGGCTGGAGCTGTCCCGTCTCCGGCGGGACCAGGCGCGGGCGCGCCGCGCAAAAACGCGGGAGGCGTTGGCTCATTCCCGCAAAAACGGGGTCTGACGGGTGGCGTTTCTGACGCGACGATCGCGCCAGAACCCCGGACAGGGCAAAGCGTTTTTCGCTTTCGCGACAGAAACTAGCTA
>WNGF01007264.1_pt1 | contig 39549 bp, 47 predicted proteins | sample 5400641 | NCBI WGS metagenome assembly WNGF01 (sample SAMN13153371, study PRJNA577476) | soil metagenome | isolation source: 80 cm soil or saprolite under grassland replicate 2 | place: USA:California | collected 2016-06-15 | reverse complement strand
CTTTTGGGTCCAGCCGCTCCAGGGTGACGAAGGCGTGCGCGACCGACACCAGGGTCACGTGGTGGTGCCAGCCCTTGAAGGAGCGGCCCTCGAAGTGATCCAGGCCGAGCGCGTCCTTCAGCTCCCGGTAATCGTGTTCCACCCGCCAGCGCAGCTTGGCCAGGTGCACCAGCCGCTGCAAGGGGGTGGTCTGCGGCAGGGTGGCCAGCCAGTACTTGACCGGCTCGGGCTCGCCGTGGGGCCACTCGGCCAGCAGCCAGCGCACCGGCAGCTCCTGGCCGCGGGCGGCGCGGCGCAGCTGCAGCCCGGCCGGGCGTACCCGCAGCGCCACGAACCGGGAGTGAAGCTGCTGGCCGTCGGCGCCTTCGCGCCAGGCGACCGTCGTAGCCGCCTGCTCGCCGGTGGCCCCCACCAGCTGCCGCAGCGACGAGCGCCGCTGGCGGTAGCGCGCCACCGGCCGCCGCCCGCGGCCGCCGTAAGGGACCTGCTCGGGGGCGACGTGCTCAGGGTAGGCGCTGAGCGTGCCGGGGACCTGCACCACGTAGGCCAGCTCGCGCTGCTCCAGGCCCAGCCGGAACTCGCCGACCTCCCCATAGGCGGCGTCGGCGAGCACCACCGGCGCCACCAGATCCCAGGCGGCCAGCTCGTCCAGCATGTCCAGGGCCAGCTGCCACTTGGGCCGGTGGCGCTGGTCGGCGGGCACGTGCGCCTTGCGGCGCCGCTCGGCATCGGCGTCCCAGGACTCCGGCAAAAACAGCCGCCAGTCCAGCGGGCAGGAGGCCTGGTCGGTGGCCGCGTGGACCGACACGCCGACCTGGCAGTTGGCGACCTTGCCCAGCGCCCCGCAGTACTGCGGCGCGACCCCGACCGACCAGCGGCCGAACTTCGGGAAGCCGGTGTCGTCGATCACCCACGCGGCCGGCCCGATCGCCGCGGTCATGCGCTGGGCGAGCCGACGGCGCACCGGGACCGGGTCCCACGGGCTTTGGTTACAGAACTGCTGCAGCGCCTGCTCCAGCGCGTAGGCGTCGGCCTGCGGGTCGCCCTTGGCGAGCCGGGTGGCCATCGGCTGGATGGACTTGCGTTTGCCGTCCAAAAGCAGCCCCCGCAGGTAGGTCTGGCCCCAGCGGCGCTGGTCCTTGCGGGGGATGGATGCGAACAGGTCCTCGGCGAAGGTGACAAGACGGGTGCGGATGCGGCGAAGTTGTGTGGGTGTCATTGCTTGCCACCAGTGGTGGTGGCGGGCTCCTTTCAGCTCAGGGGATCTCGCTTCACAGGTACACCCAGCAGCACCACGTTCGCAAGATCTAACAGAGTACTGCTAACGGGCTCAGGCCGAAAGCCTGCGGCAGCAAGGAACCTCACCTGACCCACCTCGATCGGAGAATCGATCGATCCTCAACGCAGCCCGACAGCCCGGAAGAGGTCGGCCACGTCGAGCACTCCCGGGCGTTCACACCAAGACCGTTTGCACCTATCGTGACGGCATGGTGACGGAAACCGCTGGCGGAGTGTCGTTGACCGACGTCGAGCGGGCACTGATCGACCACGTCACCCACGGTGAGCTGCTCGACCTCGCCGCCGCCGAGCCGGTCAACGAGGCGGCCATGCGCTCCTGGGACAGCTCCCGGACCATCCGGGCGGCCGTGCTCCGTGACATCCTGCGCGGACAGCTCGCCCCCGATCCTGACCCGCACGGGTTACAGTTGCGGGGCGCCCGCATCGCCGGGCGGCTCGACCTAGAGAACCTGACCACCAGCGTCGCCGTGGAGCTCCACGACTGCCTGCTCGGCGAGGGCCTGGTCGCACGCGACGCGACGCTGCCCTTCCTCAGCCTGTCCGGGTGCCGGCTTGAACACCCTGCCCAGCCGCCGCTGGACGCCGATCGGCTCACTGCCACAGCGCTGGGCCTCGATCAAGCGGTGATCACGGCCGACTGCGAGCCCGGCGCGGTCGGGCTGTCCGGCGCCCACCTCGGCCGACTGGACTGCAGCGGTGCGAGGATCCGCAACGACTCCGGCCCTGCTCTGGACACCGAGGGCCTGCGGGTCGACCAGAACGTCTTCCTCCGCGGCGGGTTCCAGGCGGTCGGCGCACGCAAAAATGGCGCGGTCCGGCTGCTCGGCGCCCACATCCACGGCCACCTGGACTGCACAGGCGCGACCATGCGCAACGACTCCGGCCCCGCCCTAAACGCCGACCGCCTGCAGGTCGACCAGAACGTCTTCCTCCGCGGCGGGTTCCAGGCGGTCGGCGCACGCAAATATGGCGCGGTCCGGCTGCTCGGCGCCCACATCCACGGCGACCTGGACTGCACGGGCGCGACCATGCGCAACGACTCCGGCCCCGCCCTGGCCGCGGACGGCCTGCAGGTCGACCAGAACGTCTTCCTGTCCGGCGGGTTCGAGGCGGTCGGCGCCGGCGAGGATGGCGCGGTCCGGCTGCTCGGCGCCCACCTCGGCCGACTGGACTGCAGCGGTGCGAGGATCCGCAACGACTCCGGCCCTGCCCTGGACGCCGAGGGCCTGCAGGTCGACCAGAACGTCTTCCTCCGCGATGGGTTCGAGGCGGTCGGCGCGGGCAGCGACGTGACCCTCCACCTGTCACACGTGCGGATCGGTGGCGTGCTGGTGTTTGCTCCGGCGCGGCTGGAGCACACCGCCGGTCCCCAGGCGCGGCTGGCCCTGGATGGCTTGACCTACACCGGGCTCCCGGTCGGGATCTCCTCGCGCGACTGGCTGCACCTGCTGGGTGAGGGCACACCGTCGTACGCGGCACAGCCCTATCAGCAGCTCGCCGGCGCCCACCGCGCCGCGGGCCACGACGGCGAGGCCCGCAGCACCCTGATGGCCCAGCGGCAAGACCAGATCGACCGCAGGGCGCTCACCGGCCGCGCAGAACGGGCCTGGGCCCGGCTGACCGGTTTCCTCCTCGGCTACGGCTACCAGCCCTGGCGGACGCTGCTGGCCCTGCTCGCGGTGGCCACGATCGCAGTGGTCCTCGCGCTCACCCTCGGCGCGCACGGCGGCGTTGCCCGCACCGACCCCCACGCACCAACAGCCACCCGATGCTCGGCGGTGGAGCGGATCGGCGTCGGCCTGGACCTCGGCCTACCGCTGATCAAGACCGGCACCCGGGATCACTGCGACACCACCGCCAGCACCACAGGCCAGGTGCTCACCGCCGCCGGCTGGGCGCTGCAGCTCCTGGCCTGGGCGTTTGCCACCCTGTTCGTCGCCGGCTTCACCGGCGCGGTCCGCAAGACCTGACGACCCCCACACTCGGCCGCGAAGCCAGTCAGGCAGCTCCACCCACTGACACGATCTTGTCGCCGTCCACTGACACAAACCTGTCGCGTCACACGATGGCAGGTGGGCACCGCCGCGGCCCATCCCCGCTGAGCAGGACGCTACCGTGTACGCCTCCGACGCGACGGCCAGCAGTACTCCAAGACCTTCAGGGCACGCTTCGCGCGCTTGCCGTCCCCCGTGAACAACGCGACCAGGATCACCGTTGCCCGGACCAGCGTGGGCACGGCAACGATCACCGTCGCGATGGTCGGGGGGAGCCAGCTCGGCACTGCGATAAGCGTCCGGCTGAGCGGCTCGAGGCAGAGGTGAGGTGCCATAGCGCTCCTCGGCCCGACCAGGGCCCGCGCGAAGCGGGATGTGTCAGGCGAGCGAGCCGTGCCCCTCAACCAATATGGAAGCGCGACCAGCGAGGTCCCAAACCAACCGCCTCACCGTCGGCGCGCTGCGTTGTCAAGCAGCGCAGGGAGCATACCGCCATGGACCCACACAACCCGGTGACCGTGTACATACGCTGCGAGCGCTGCGTGTCGACGCTCGGCGACGCCGCACCGGTCATGGGCCACGTCTGGGAGGCACCCGACCGGCGGTGGATGGTAAGCCATTGGAAGCGGCGTCCCAGCAACATCGGTCGGGTGCGCCACGATGACTGGGACTCGGACGAGGTGTACGTCCCCGGCCGCGGTGCCCACGGTCTGCAACTGCGCTGCCGACGCTGCAAGTACGCCCCACGGGTAGCGATCCGGCGCCTGCACGCGCTGGCCGACGCGGCAACCATCCGCGCAGGCCGCGGCGACATCTACGTGTAGCCGTCGCCACCGACGGCAAGCTGAGCGAGCAGATTGACGATGCCGCGTAGGCCGGGTCGGTGAGGTAGGCGCAGAACCCCCGGACGGCCTCCTGGTAGTAGCGCAGCGTCGACCGGCGCACGGTGCGCAGGTCGGTGCACACTTATCGACCATCTGCGGCGTCCATGCCCACGGGTACGCCGCGGCGTAGGTAGCGAACGCCCGCACCGCCCGCTGGCGGCCCTCCACGGTCCCGGGCGCGAGATTGCGTGCCAGTTGCTGGCTGCCCCAGCCGTCCAGCATCGCGGCAAACCTGCTCCTCGGGCCGCAGCAGCGGCCGCCCGGCGACCATGTGCAGCCCAGCCGCGCCCGCGGGGCGAGCCTCCCACCATCGACCGAAGGTGACCTCCAAGCCGTCGCATCGGATGCGGGACTTCCGCATTGATGCGAGGCAGTCGTCAACCCACAGCTCAGGAGGGGAGACTCAGACGGCGGCTCGACATCACGTGGCGTCCCCATGCCGCGGCCCCGTGATCCCGTACCGCGGGAACGCCCAGGTCGGAGGCGGCAGCATTGACGGCTCCGGCTGTTCGTATGCAAGCCGTCGCGTATTCGCATCCTCTGCAATTCGCGGCGGAACCGTGATTCCTGAGGAATATTCCTGCGGCATCGGGTGTGGTCGCGGCCGGGCGGCGTGCCCTCGCCCGCCCGGGGCGGCGTGTGGAGCATGCCCCGCGGCGCCGGCGCGGCGGGATCCGCCGGCTGGCTGCGGCAACGGCCGGTCCGCGGCCGGGTGCAGGGTCCCGGCCGCGGCGCCGAAGGCGAGGCCGTTCCCGCCCCGGTGAGCTGTCCCGGCGGAGCCGGACAGCGTACCGCGTCAGCCGATCGGGTCTGCGCCGCTGGTTGCTACCTGTTGGCGTCGCTGGAGCTGGTGGCTCGGGTTGGTCGTGCTGTCGTCGATCTGCTGGTGCTGCTGGTTGCTGGCGCTGCTGGTGCTGCTCATGGGATGGCCTGTGAGCCTGCCGGTGAGGCCCAGGGGGTTGGCTTAGGCGACGCCTCATCCACGCCCGGATGCCGGGCGAAGCGGAGGTGATGCTGATGTCCAAGCGCAGCCGGGAAGCCGTCGCGCTCGCCGAAGCCCTGTGGACCCACTGGGGCCTTAAGCCGGGCGTGGTCGAGGTGCGCTGGACCGACGGCTGGTTCCCCGGCAGCTACCGGCACGGCTGGGAGATCGCCTGGGACGACGGCCCCACCATCCAGCAGATGCGCCAGGCCGCCCACCAGGTCCTCGCCGGCCCGGCCATCGGCGAGCTAGTCCACAACGACCTGGTGCGCTACGAGCGCTACCTGACGCTGACCGCGTGGGCGGTGAGCCTAGTCCGTCACGTCCACGACGGCAGCCAAGTCCCCGACCTCGCCGACCCGCGGATCGAGGAGGCGTGGGAGGAAGCCCTGGCGTGGGCGGAGTTTCCCGAGCGTGGCCGCACGCCCGAGGAGCAGGCGCTGGCCGACGTGCTGCTGCGCCGCGCGCTGCGCGACTACCGCCAAGCACAGGCCGCCGTCGAGCGGGCCTGGGCCGAGGACCGCCGCACGCTGCCGGCCCCGCCCATGCCGGAGGTGCTGATGGGCCGCGCGCTGGCCACCTTCGGCCTGGAGGCGCTGGCAGCGCTGGAGCATGCCACGAACGTCGTTGAGCTACCCCGCCACGGCCTGAACCGTGACGACGGGCTCGACCTGCCATAGCCGGAGGGTTCTGGTGTTCACGCCGCGCAAGCTCAGCCCCATCGCCCTCGGCGGGCCCGGCCAGCTCTGGGGTTACCTGCAAGGCGGGCAGGAGTACGCCGACTACTACCTGGCCCGCGATGGCACCCCCACAAGCGCGGCGGTGGAGTTGCACGGCAAGCTGTTCGCCCGCCTGGGCCTTACCCAGCTCGACCGGCAGGCGTTCGAGCGGCTGGCCGCCGGCTGCCACCCCTTGACCGGAGAGCGGCTGGTCAACACCTCCTACACGATTCGCCGTGACCGGGCCACCGGCGAGCTGGTCCGGCGGGGTGGCGCGCACGTGCCCGGGATCGACTGCAACCTGTCGCCGCCCAAGTCGGTGTCGGCGGTGCTGCCGTTCGTCTCCGCCAGGGATCGTGCGGCGCTGGAGGCCGCCCATCTGGCCGCCGTGCGGGTGACCGTGTGGGAGCTGGAGCAGCGGGTGGCGGCCTGTCGGCCGAGTATCGACGGTGAACAGGTGCACACACCCGGTGAGCTTGCCATGGCCTGTTTCACTCATCACACCAGCCGGCCAAGTCCCGAGGTCGCCCAAGAGCCCGGCCGTCCGCCCGACCCACAACTGCACAGCCACGTGTTCGTGTTCAACCTGGCCTGGTGCGAGCCCGCACCGGGCCAGGGGCGGTTTCTGGCGGTGGACTCCCGGCCGATCTTCCAGTTCGGCGCCACCGCCCAGACGATCTACTCCTGCGAGCTGGCCGCCCAGCTCCAAGGGTTCGGGTACCGGCTCGTCTGGCATGAGACCCGCAAGGGGCGGGTGTGGGAGCTGGCCGAGGTGGATGAGCGGGTGTGCGAGTTGTTCTCCAGTCGCCACCGCCACATCGACCAGCTCGCCGCCCGATTCCAGGCTGAGAAGGGACGGCCGCCGACCAAGCTGGAACGCCGCCGCCTCGCCCACCAGGACCGGCTGGCCAAGACGCTCGCCTGTCGGGCGCCGCACTGGCCCGCCTACCACCAGGTACTCGACCGGCGCGGCCTCTCGCCACCAGTGCCCGAGCGCACGGTGGTGGGCACGGCTGCGCCGCTGCGCGACCGCGAGGCGCTGGTCCGCGAGCGGCTGCTGGGGCAGGACGGGCTCACCTGCGAGGATGCGACCTTCGACGAGGTCACCGTGACCAAAATGGTGTTCCAGGCCAGTACCGGCCTGCTCTCTGCCGAAGAGGCGGCCGGGTTCCTGGCGCGGTTCCTCCATGGACCGGATCTCGCTCCGGTGGTGGTCGACGGCCAGCCGCGGCTGACTACCACCGCGCTGCTGGGCCAAGAGCGCGCGATCGTTGAGACGGCCACAACCAAGGCCGCCAGCGCGGTGCCGGCGCCATCGCCAGCGATGCTTCGGCGGGCCGCGGGCGAGGTCGCCCGCCAGTCCGGCTACGAGCTGTCCGCCGAGCAGCACCGGGTGGTCGAGCACCTGTGCGCGCCGGTCGGGTGGGCGGCGCTGGAGGGCTGGGCCGGCACCGGCAAGACCACCGCCATGCGCGCCGTGGTCGGCGCCTACCAGCGCAACCGCCAACCCGTCGTCGTGGTGAGCACCGCCGCCGACACTGCCCAGCGCACCGCCCGCGAGCTCGACCTGGACCAGGGGTACACCGTCGAGGCGTTCTGCCGCGCCGTCGAGCACGGCCGGCTCCGGCCGGACGGGCGGATGGTGGTGATCGTGGAGGAAGCCTGCATGGTCGATACCCACCGCATGCACCGGCTCCTCCAAGCAGCGGGACCGGCGATTATCCGCACCCTCGGCGACCCGGAGCAGGCGCAAGCCGTCGGCGCCGGCGGCTGGCACGCCCAGGTCGACCAGGCCATCGGCGGGCACGCACAGCTCATCACGGTGATCCGCCAGAAGAACCCCGCCGACCGGGAGGTGTGCCGGCTGATCCGCGAGGGCCACGCCAACCAGGCGCTGGCCAATCTGTGGGAGCGCGGCCGGGTGCACCTGGTCCCGCACGCCTCCACCGCGGTCAAGGAGGTCGTGCATGCCTGGGACCGCCGTCGCCACCAGCGTGGCCTGGAGGGGGTGAGGATCGTCACCGACACCTCCAACGCCACCATCGACACGTTGAACAGTCTGTGCCAGGCCCGGCGGCGGCAGGCCGGCGAGCTGTCCTGGCCGAGCGTGGAGCTGGTCGACTACAGCGCCGGCCGGCGCGAGCAGGTCTGGGTCGGCGACCGGGTCCAGTTCATCCGCCCCTATCGGGTCGAGGACGGCGAGCGGGTCGCCAACGGCACCGCCGGGACCGTCGCCCACGTCGACTCTCTCCTGCGGCGGGTCACGGTCGCCTGTGATGACGGCCGCCAGGTGCCGGTGGAGCATGCTGGGCGGGAGTGGGCGCAGCCGCTGCGGCTGGGCTACTCGGGCCACGCGCTCAGGCTGCAGGGTGGCCAGGCCGAGGTGGTGCTGGTGCTGCCGGGGAGCTGGCAGACCTCCCGGCAGTCGGCCTACTCGATGGTGACCCGCTGCGTGGAGGAGCTGCACGTCTTCGTCGACCGCGACAGCCAGTGCACCGGCGAGTACGCACTGCACGAGCCACTGGCGGCGCTGGCCAAGCGCTGGACGCGCGATGCGCGCAAACAGGCGGCCACCGAGCGGCTGGCGGAGCTGGAGCGCGACTGGGAGCCCGCTCCGGCAGTTGATGCTGCACATCGGGCCGGCACGCTGCTGCGTCGCGGATGGGAGCTGCTATGCACCGCACAGCAGCCCCCTGAGCGTGTGGACCTCGAGGACGACCGTGTGCATCTGGCGCTGCGCAGCCCGGAGGAGGCGGCGGCGGCGCGGATGCGTGCACTGGTCCGCGAGCTGGCCGCGCCGGGGACCCTCGCATGGTCGCCGGAGCCGGCTGAGGGGCGCGAGTTTGGGGAGGGCCTGGGTCTGGAGCTGGACTTCCAGTAGGCAGGCGCACACGAATCAACCGCTGCTGGCGCTTCCTACTCGAACTTGTGTTCGACTAAGCAGCCTCATGGAAGTTGTGGGTAGGTCGATGGAATCTGGCGGCTCGTTGGGTCAAGACGGCGTCCACGGCGGCTTGGAGGTCGTCGCCGGTCAGGTGGCTGCGCACCGGGCTGTCCTGGTACTTGGCCTGCCGCCACTCGGGTTCGATCAGGTTGAGCTGCGGGCTGTAGGCCGGCAGGAAGTACAGCTCGACCCCGATCCGGCCAGCACTCCCAGCACCTGCTTGACCGGCTTGGCGCGGTGGACCGAGTAGTGGTCCAGCACGACCACGCAGCGACGGTCCCGGCGCCAGCCGGCCGGCAGCCCCGCCAGGCCGGCAGCCCCGCCAGGCCGGCAGCCCCGCCAGGCCGGCTGCGCCGCCGGGCAGCCCGACGACCTTGCCGCAGACAAACTCCAGGAACACCGTCGAGCCCCTGCGCGCCCTGCTCGCCAAGATCGAGTCCGGCGAGGTCAAGCCGCCGGAGGCAGGGCGGCGCCCCCAGGCAGGCGACCAGGGCCGACCTGGAGGCCAAGCTGGACGAGGTCGCCAAGCTCCTGCACGCCGAGTGGCGTGCCGTCAAGCCGGCGTCGTTCCGGGACGCGCTGGCGGACATCGTCGGCGCCCCGAAGCCGGAAGAGGCGAAGTAGCCGTCCTGCCCAGCCGTCAGCCCGGAGCGTGCCGGTCCGCCGCTCCGCCGCTCCGGGTTGACCGTCATCTACCGATGAGTGAGGATCTACCCGCTCCGCGCCCACGGAGCAAGCAGCCGAGGAGCCACCGCCAATGATGGGCATCATTCGCCGTGCTACCGCGCACCGAGGAGGGGGCGTGCGCGACGGCGTGCTGCGGCGGCTCTCCCCAGACGGCCGGTTCGGCCGGAGCCACCGCCGGCAGGTGGCGACCGGCCCAGCCAGGAGCCACCGCCAAGCAGCACCGGCCGGACCGGCCACCCTCACGAAGTCTGCCACAACCACAAGTGGCCCGGCGGCGCTTGGGACGCCCCGGGCCCGGCCCACGGAGGTGCGCTCCATAGACGAACGGAACACTACCAGCCCCGACCTGCGGCCCGGGCGAGCGGGTCGAGCTGGTCGCCATCGGCGAGGCCATGCTCGGCCTGCGCCCCGGCGAGCACGGCACGGTCACGCACGTCCACCCCATGCTCATCGTCATCTTCGACACCGGGCCGATGATCGGCATCCTGCCGCAGTTCGGCGATGAGGTCAGGCGGGTGGGCCGGTGAGGATCAGCTTCGTCTACTCGACCAGCCGGACCGAGGTCAATGTGCTGCGCATGCTGGAGGGCCAGCGGCGGTCGCTGGTGATCATGTGCCCGGCCGGCCAGATGCCGGTGCAGACGCTCCTGAAGGTGCGTGACCAGCTCACCCAGGACGAGCTGCTGGAGATTGTGCAGGCGCTGGGGCTCGACCGGCCGGACGGTGTGGCGTGACGGCGCGATAGCCCGATCACGAGGACCCCCGGAGTCGTCCGGGGGTCCTTCCCTGTCCGGCCGTTCGGCGGTGCTCGACCGGCCGGCCAGACCTTAGCCGGCTGTCCGGAACCCGGCGTATCCTGCGGTCGTCAGCTTCCCTCCCTTGACCGGACCGAAGGGCCGCCACGTGATCCCCCGAACGACCGCTACTGCGCGGCCGTGTGCCGCAACGGGCACATCATCAAGGACAACCTGAACCCCCCGAATCAGCGGGGAAGAACGAGAGGGACCGTAACTTTTGGCGAGCGGGCACCGGAGACTCCGCCCTTCTGCGGCCGCTGTGGCGCTCCCGTTCTTAAGGCGTGCGCGTCGTGTAGCGCACAGCTTCTCGGAGCCTACCTGCTTCACATGGACTTGGAACACCTGGAACAGCCGGAGCCGTTCTGCTGGGGCTGCGGCGAGGCGCTCCCCTGGGCGTCACGTGAGGTGCGGGTTGCCAAGCTCTACGATCTGGTGGACTTCGAGGACCTCGATGAAGCGACGCTGCTCACGGTCCAGGAGCAGATCGCCGTGTTATCGGCCCCGGTGGACGAGAAGACGGACGAGCAGCGCGGCCGGGCGCTGGAGCGCCTGAAGGGGCTGGTCCCGAAGGCGTACGTGGCCATGCTGCCCGTCCTCCAGGGCATCGCGACCGCCGAGCTGAAGAGGCGGCTCAAGGTCGAGTAGGACGCCGCCCGACCCTAGAGGCGGCTGGAAGTCGCGCGGGCGTTCGGGCTCGATGACGGGAGAACGGAGGAGTGACGAGCTGGAAGACCACCGTCCACCGCCTCCTGCGGTACTCGAAGGACCTGAACGCCGTACGGCGCGAACGGGTCGACCACGGATCGCGCGGCGCGCGTATGCGAAGATCACAGGACGCATCGCGCACCGGCTGTTCGACTGAGGAGTCGACGATTGGGCGGTGGAAGACGAGCACGGTACAAGGAGCAGCGTCGACGCTTGGCGGCGATCCGGGAGGGCAGGGTACGCCCGGCGAGCACCGCGACCTTCTGCACTCGGTGCTACCGGACGTTTAATCACGATGCGGTTCGCGACTACCTCTGCCCAAACTGCGGGAAGCACACGATTAACCTCGGCCGGAAGATGGGCGGGGCGCGAGCGGCCGACCCAGGTCCGGCCGCTCCGTACCGACGAGGCGGCCCCGAGGTGTCCGGCGGTCTGCCGACGCTGGGGAAGCGACGGCGCTGACGAGAAGGAACGAGGGACGTGATCACAGTGTCGGAGAGTCCCAAGACCCGGTTCGCTGGCCGCGCGCCGTGATCGTCACCCGTCGGGAGGCGTCGATGCGCCCGCCGGTACAATCCCACCATCATGGATAACGACCGCGCCGTGGCGCTGCTGAAGGAGCGGCTGGCCGAGCTGAAGGAGCTTCAAAGCACGGGCCCGGAGTTCGAAACGTGGATGCGCAAGGCGGAGCGGACCCTGCGCTTAACTATGGGCGACGACCACGAGCTGGTGAAGGTCTTCGAGGACATCCAGTGGTACTCGCTGGTGCCAGAGAGCCACACCATCATGGGCACCGATACCGCCATCGGCGTTCTTGAGGCCGCCATCTACGAGAAGGAGGAGCTGGCCGAGCCGGTCGACTTCGCCTCCTCGGCCTCGCTCGACCCCGAGCTGTGGGCGGAGGTCCGCCACCTCGTCGAGCAAGAGCGGTGGGCGCAGCTCGCCAGCCAGACCGCGATCTTCGTCGAGTCGAAGATGCGGCAGTGGGCAGGGCGGCCGGCGACCGATGTGGGCGAGCGGCTTATGACGGCCGTCGTCGGCGAGAACGGGGAGTTTCCGCTCGGACAAACTCAGGGTGAGAGGCAAGGCTGGCACCGCCTTGGCATGGGGTTCGCCATGGCGCTTCGGAACGTCGACACCCACCGCATCCAGGTGCGCAACGACGAGAAGCGGTACGCCCTGGGCGTCCTGGGTATCGGAAGCCTGCTGCTGACCCAGCTTCGCTACGAGCACGGCAACCGCTTCAAGACATAGCGGTTCCTTCCGCGCGCGTACCATCTCCAGTCACCAGGACAAGATTGGAGGGCAGCGCCGGGTGGGCGAGCAGCACTGGGCGGCGGTCTGCGTGAACGGACACGTGAAGACGTCGCACGTTCCCAGCAACATCCGTGACTTCCTCGCGAGGGATCAACTTCCCCGGCCGACGCTCATCCCGCACTACTGCGGCCTGTGCGGCGGCAAGATCCTGGTGGCTTGCCGGAGCTGCGACTCGGGAATCGTGGGGGAATGGGAGGGAGACCGTGACGCCTGGTGGCGGCCGGACGCGTTCTGCTGGAAGTGCGGCGTTCCCTATCCCTGGGCGACGCGGGAGCAGCGGATCAACCAGCTCTACGCCCTCGTCGACGATGAGGACCTCGAGGACGAGGCGGACCTGCTTGCCGTGCGGGAGCAGATTGCGGTCCTGTCGAAGCTCGATGGCGAGGTGACCGAGGGGCAGCGCGTGCGCGCCGGGGAGACGATCAAACGGCTCGCCCCAAAAGCGTGGGAGGTCTTCCGCCCGGTCGCACAGACGGTGCTGACCGCCGAGGTCAAGCGGCGGCTCGGACTTCCGTAGGAGGTTCGGCATCTTGAGGGACCGGTAGCTCCAGAACGGCGACCGATCACAGCGGAGATGAACCTCCGCTCCACACGTCGTCGAAGGCTCGTAGGGCAGTCGAGCGCAGGTCTTCCCCCAGGCTCACGACGAAGCTCTGCTTCAGACCCAGCCCGTTCAAGCTCGTGCCCAGCAGCGCCATCCCGTCGTCGTGGATGACGTAGCGGTCGTGGAGAACCTTCTGAGGAGCCACTCGCACGTCCAGAATGCCGCCGTGCTCCTTGTTGAAGGCCCTTGCATCTCGCTGGAAGGCTGTGAGCTTGCCGATGTTCACCGTGAGTAGCCGGATCGACGCGGCGGCCTTGCAGTCGGCGCAGCTTGTAGGCACATGGCCTTGCTTGATCCGCTCTGAACTGCACGAATGCTTGGGGGTGGGAGTCTGGGCGTGTGCCCACGAACTCATGTTCCCCCTGGTCAGCACCTGACGTGCCCACTTGCTGCGGAACTCGAGATCCGCTTCCTCCTCGAAGCAGAGCCGGAGCTGCGCACCATGCTGCGGCTCTCCCTGGACCCCCACCTGGCCACCGCGGCGACCTGCCGCTGCGGCGCGGGCGGGCGACCGGGTGGTTCCACGACGGCCTCTGACCTCCGGGTTTGACGTAGGCGTTTGGACAGCATGCGAACATCGCACACCGCTATCCTTACTTGTGCGCTCGGGTAAGGAGAGATGCGATGGAGATTGCGGCGCGGCTGACATCCAAGGGCCAGATCACGCTACCTAAGGCGATCCGCGAAGCGCTTGGGTTGCACGAGGGCGACCAGGTAGTCTTCCGCGTGGAAGGGCAGCGTGCCGTCCTGGCACGTACCGTCGACCTGCTCGAGCTTGCCGGCGTGGTTAGCGTGCCCGCCAGCAAGCGCGGGACTCCCTGGGAGGAGGTACGCCGCCAGGTCCGCGCCGCCCGGGCGCGCGCCAGGCGGTGAGCGCGTTCGTCGATGCCAATATCCTGGTCCGCCACCTGACCGGCGACCCGCCCGAGCAGGCGGCACGGGCGACCAAGTTCCTGGCTGAAGCTGACGAGCTGCTGCTGGCGGACCTGGTGGTCGCCGAGGTGGTGTACGTGCTGGAGTCGTTCTACGAGGTGCCGCGTCAGCAGGCCGCCGAGCTGGTTCGGGCGATCATCGCGTTTCCGGCGATGGTGGTGCTGGACCCGGCGATGCTGTTGCGGGCGCTGGAGGTCTACGAGACCGACCGGCTGGACTTCGCCGAGGCATATCTGGTCGCGCAGGCGGAGCGCTCCGGCGTGGGAGTGGTCGCCTCGTTCGACCAGGCCATCGATCGCGTGGCGACCGTCCGACGGCTCGAGCCCGCATGAGGGTCGGATTTGATTGCTTTGCCAACGAGCCGCCAACAGGTTGGAGTGGCTTCCCGGGGTGACCGTCACTTCGTCAGCCGCGCCGACGTCCCGCCGGGGTTGGTGCACCTGGCGTGCGCGCTGATCTGCCTCAAGTCGCTGCACCAATCGAAGGCCATGAGCCATGCGGTTAGAAGGCGACTCGGGCCCGGCGGATGGGGGCGAGCGCGGCCGCTTCTCCGGAGATCAGGTCCAGCACCACGTCATCGTCGCGGCCGGACAGGGCACGCATGTAGGCCACGGTGTCGGCGCGGACGACCGCCACGGGGTCGCCCGAGCCGAGCAGCCACGAACCGCCCGCCCGGCCGGTGAGCTGCAACGCCACCGGTGCAGCCGACCAGGCACGTGCCAGGTCACGGATGACTTGGGCGACGATCTGCTGGTCATGGTCGTCGATGACCAACGGCCGCCCGGTTGCCCTGCTGAGGTCGACGCAGTGCATCCAGAGGTCACGGTTGAGGATGACGTCCAGCACGTAGTCCAGGCGCCACCGCGGCAGGCCGGGGATGCCGCTGCTGATCTTGATGCGGCGCAGGAGGCCTGGCCGTTGCCGGCGGGCCTGCACGGCGCGGGGCCACAGCAGCGCGAAGCGTTCGACCAGCTCCGGTCCGCTGGCTGCGCGGTGGTCGTCGACCCCCACCGCCATGTGGGCGTCCACGGGGATCTTGCCGGGGTAGCGGCGCCGGCCCAGCAGCTCTCGGCGCAGCACCGTGCCAAGGTGGATGCTGCCTTCGCACTGGGCGACCAGGTGGGCGACCAGGGTGCGCACGTCCCACTCGGTGCAGTCGGTGGGACGCGTCCAGTCGCCGTCGTCAAGCGTTCGCAGCAGCGCGAGCGTTGCCTGGCCTTCGGCCTGGCCGATGCCTGCTGCGTGGTCAGGGTCAGTCTGGGGCAGGCGCGCGGCGGCCACGAAGGACTCGATCATGACAGGCTCGCTCTCCTTGGGGCGCAGGATCCTGGCCGGGTCGGCTACGCAGCTGGCTCGCGCATGGGGTTCCACTCGGTGAGGCCGGTGACGTCCTGCTCGCGCAGGACGCGCAGGTAGGTGGCGATCTGGGCGCCCTTGACGCTGCCGTGGTGGCAGGCGAGCGTCGCCGGCTGGGTCGACTCGATCTTGTCCAGCGCCGCGTCCAGGTGGGCTCGGGACGGGAAGATGCCGACCTCGCGGTAGATCGCCAGCATGCCGTCGGTCTCGTCGGCGTCGCTGACGGCACGGTCGCTGGATGGGGTGACGAACACATCCGAGGTGAACACCGTCCGGCTGGTCTGCTCCCAGGGGAGCATGCTGTCCCACTGGTGGACGTAGGGGGTGATGAGGAAGCGGAGCCTGTGCCGGCCGAGGTCGAGCACGCTGTCGGCGTCGACCGGCAGCGGGTCGCGCAGGGCGAAGTCGCCGAGGTTGGTGCCAACTCCGATGGGGCTGCCGACCGGGACGGCGTTGGGGGCGTGCTCGAGGAAGTGGTTGAGCGCGCCGCACTCGTCCCCCTCGAAGTGCGGCACGACCACGTAGCGCAGCGTGGCCGGGTCGAGGACGCGGCGCACCGCCTCCAGGTTCTCGGCAAAGGTGCGGCGCCAGCCGGTCTCCACCAGGGCGGGCTGCTCGTCGCGGATCACGAAGAAGCTGACGTCGATCGGTGGCCCGGGTAGGTTGATCCGGAAGATGTCGGGAGCCACCTCTGCGATGGTCGCCATGGCACTGTCCTTTCCGCTTGGAGTATGGCGTGTGACTGAGGCGGGTCAGAAGTCGATGTGGGTAGCGAGCCGGCCCTCGCCGCGGGCGCGGCGGCGGTGGTGATCGGCGCGAGGAGGCGGTGGGCCTCCCCCGCCGGCCAGCCGCATCGCGTCAGCGTGGCCGAGCGGGCGGATGCTGGTGCCGTGGATCGCCGTGCTGTGCATCTTGGCGCGGCTCCCTCGAACGGCGCCGGTCCTGGTGGTCGAAGTACATGTCGATCGCCTCGTCGAGTAGGTCGATCCAGCGGCTGCCGCCCGGCTCGTTGGACAGCTGCTGGTGCACGAGGCCGCTGGTCAGGCCCGTCCACAGGTCCAGGTCGCGGCGGTCGGTGAAGCCGGCGCGGGTGAGCAGGGTGCGGTCGTAGTCGAGGACTTGGACCGCGACCGCGTAGGACTCGGGTGAGGGCTCGAAACCGGGCACGGTGCGCAGGAACATGAGCTGGTAGCGGGCCGGGTCCTCGACGCAGAACTCGACGAACAGTCGCGCCGAGCGGCGCAGGTCGCCGCGCGGGTCTGGGCCGAGGGGCAGCCGCTGGCGCCGCGCCAGCGCCTCCAGGTTTCCCTGCCGGAACATCTCGTCGTAGATGGCGTGCTTGGACGGGAAGTAGACGTACAGCGACTGGGCCCGCATGCCGACCCGCGCGCCGAGGTCGCGCATGGACAGGGCAGCCAGGCCCTGCTCGCGCACGAGGTCCCAGGCGGCAGCGAGGATCTCGGCCCTGGTTGCCTGATAGCGTGCGGCTCGCCTGTCTCTGTTCGGTATAACTGACATAGTCAGGGACTATGGAGCGTTGCCAACGCGCTGTCAAGCGGTGCCGATGGCATCAGGCGTCGCGGCGGCGATGCAGCATGGTCGCTGATCGGCAAGCTGGGTAGCGGTCATCCTGGCCCTCTCGGCCATCATGCTGTCTTCCTTCATCGATCCGTGGCGCAGCAAGTGGGCACGTCAGGTGCTGACCAGGGGGAACATGAGTTCGTGGGCACACGCCCAGACTCCCACCCCCAAGCATTCGTGCAGTTCAGAGCGGATCAAGCAAGGCCATGTGCCTACAAGCTGCGGAAGTCCGGGGTCAGCTCCGACATCAATCGTCTCGCCACCGGCTTGTGGGGCTCCGATGGCGCCACGACCAGGTCGTCCTCGACCCTTGACCGCCCCGGCGGCCCGCCAGGGTCCACCTGGTCCAGGTGGGTAGTGGCGGCGAACTTCGTGGCGTCGCGGGTCCACCGCTGGCCGAGCGCCCTGACCGGGTCGGCGTCGCGGTAGGCGCCGGTTTGCTGGGTCTGCGTGTCGAGGTAGACGTGCAGCTTCTGGACGCAGCGGGTGGCCATCGAGTAGGCCGACTGCCACGATCCCGGCAGCACCAGCACCACCTCCGCCTGGCCGCCCTGGAGCTTGAGGGCATGGCCGGCGTAGCCCAGCCGCAACGGCTGCGCCTTCTCGTGCACGGCAGGCCGCAGGGCGACGGTGCGCCGGTCATCACAGTCGACGGTGACCACGCCCCTGGTCGGGGTCGACCCCGGTGATCTGCCCGCCGGTGCCGTTGGCGACATAGACCGGCACCAGGTCGTGGGTGACGTAGGGGCGGACGAACCGGACCCGGTCACCCACATACAGCCGCTCGCGGCGAGCGGTCACCCGGTCGGTGACCTCGACGCCCGGGCCGGTGAGTTCCCCGGCGGCCAGGCGTGTTGCCTGACACAGCGCGTTGAGGGTGTCCACTGTCACGTTATCGGTGTCGGTGACGATCACCACGCCCGCGAGCCCGTCGGCGCGGCGGTGGCGGTCCCAAGCGTGCACGACCTCCTTGACCGCACAGGAGCGGTCGGGGGCAACGTGCAGCCGGCGGCGGGCCGCCAAGTCGGTGAGCGCCTTGGGGGCGTTGCCCTGGCGGATCGCCTTACAGACCTCCCGGTCGGCGTGGTGGCGCTGGCGGACGACGGTGACCAACTCCGCGTGCCCGCCGATGGCCGGGTCGACCAGGTGGTGCCAGCCGCCGGCGCCGACGGCTTGGGCCTGCTCGAGGTCGCCGAGGGTGCGGATGCTGGCCGGCCCGGCCGCCTCCGGGAGAGTGGCCATGCGGGGGTATCCACCATGGCGGCCTCCTCGACCAGCACTAGCCAGTCGTCCCGCGGGCGGAGCTGACCATGCTCGACGGCGCGACCGAACGCCTCGACAGTCCAGCCGCGCGGAAGGCCCAGCTCGCGGGCGGTCCGCCTGGCGGTCTCCGCCGCCGTCGAGACCACCACGACCGGCTGGCCGTCGGCGCGGTAGGCGGCGACGAGGGGGCGGAGCAGGGTGGTCTTGCCGGTGCCGGCCAAGCCCTCCAGCGCCGTTCACCCGACCGGCCGCGCCAGCCACGCCAGCGCGGCCCGCTGCTCGGCCGACAGCCGCGGCCCCGAACCCTCGGCACGCTCCACCATCCGCGCCAGCAGGTCGGGCCGTGGCGCCAGCATGCGCGTGCGCGCCTTTGCGGCGGCAACCTGCACGATCCGCCGTTCCTGCTCCAGCAGCAACGCGGTGGTGAGCTTCGGGCCCCGGGCGTGGCGACCGAGACGAGATCCGGGCCGCCACAAACCGCGCCAGGAACCCGCGCGCCTCCGAAGCGTCCAGCAACCCGGCGGCGGTCTGGAAGGTCACCTTGGCGAGGTGCGCCTCGTCGAAGGTCGCATCCTGACGGGTGAGCCCCTCGGGGCCGAGCAGCCGCGCCCGGACCGCCGCCTCCCGCTCCGCCAGCGGCATCCCCGTCCCCTGGCGCGCCCGTGCCGCGCCACCCCGGGCGGGTGCAGGCCGTGGCGGCGGAGGACGGCGTGGTAGGGGGGCCAGTGCGGCGCGCGGCAGGCATCAGTCTTGGGGGCGCGGCCAGCGGCGGCGAGCTGGCCGCGCCCCGCAGCGTCGGCGGCCGGCCCCGCGCAGCCTGAAACTGCGCTGCCTGCTGCTCGATCTGCCCGTGGCGGCTGGAGAACAGCTCGACCACCTGGTGGTCGACGCCCGCCAGCTCCCACGCCCACCCCGCCCGGGTCTGCCGCCAGGCGAGCCGGTGGCCGAGCCGCTGGAGCTGGGCGGCCAGCTCGCACGCGTAGACCGCCTGCGCGGTGGTCGCGAACGCATACAGCGGCCGAGAGTCCACCGCCAGGAAGCGGCCCTGGCAGTGGGCGAGGTTGAACAGGAAGGCGTGGCTGTGCAGGTTGGGGTCGGGCGGCCGGCCCGGCTCGACGGCGACCTCGCCGCTGGGGCGAAACGACCAGGGCGCACGCCTCGGCCGGGCGCGTTGGGCGAGCTGCTGGCGCCGCCCGCGACCGGTGCCGTGCCCACACCCGGGCGCCGCGTGCACGCCGTCGCGGCCCACGGCCGTGGCAGTCCGTGGCGGTCGTGGCGAGCGCGATGCCCGTGGCAGGTCACCGGGAACGTCACTGACAGCCGCAGCGGGACGCTCACCGGCAACCTCAACGACCCGGGCTTTGTCATCATCGCCGACCACCACGACCAGTGTCCTGTCTCAGCGAAGTTGCTCTGATCCCAGTTGAACCTGCTCCGATTCGGGCGCGCGTCTCTCCGAATCCGCTCCAAGACGCCCTGTCCATGCCGACTGCAACGCCGTGAACTCGATCTTCGTACTGCGGAGATCTCGCCACGGCGAAGCAGGTTTGTTGGGACACCGACCGAGTTCTGCGGACAAAGCGCAGCTTCACCGAGACAACCGGCCGCCACGAGCGTCCCACTGAATCTGCTCCGTGCAGGTCACAGCCTTGCGGCCAGAGCAGATTCAGTGGGACAGGACAACCAGGGCGCACGCCCCGGCCGGGCGCGTTGGGCGAGCTGCTGGCGCCGCCCGCGACCGGTGCCGTGCCCACACCCGGGCGCCGCGTGCACGCCGTCGCGGCCCACGGCCGTGGTGGTCGTGGCGAGCGCGATGCCCGTGGCAGGTCACCGGGAACGTCACTGACAGCCGCAGCGGGACGCTCACCGGCAACCTCAACGGAGGGCGGGTGTCCCGTCTCACTGAATCTGCTCTGGCCGCGAGGCTGTGACCTGCGCGGAGCAGATTCGGTGAGACGTCCGTAGTGGCGCCTTGTCTCAGTGAAGCTGCGCTTTGTCCGCAAATCCCGGTTGGCATCCCGGCGAACCTGCTCCATCAGATCGAGACCGTCGAGGGACAAAGAAAGAGGTCACAGCGTCGTGCTCGGCGCGGTCGGCTCGTCCTGGAGCAGATTCGGTGGGACGCCCCAACGAATCGGAGCAGCTTCAGCGAGACCGAAGCATCTTCGCTGAGACGGGACAGCGGGACCGTCCAGCGCCGCGTCAGTTCCACCCCTGTCCGTTCTCAGTCAATCTGAGCTGTGTCTCACTGAAACTGAGCCGCCCAGGTCAGCGGCGGTATTTGATGTCGTTCAGCCAACTGAACGCGGCCGAGGCTGTCTCATCGAAGTTGCACCACCGCAGGTCAGAGCGTTGACGACGGTGCAGGTTCGATGAGAACGGACAACCCCGGCGAGCCCCCGCCGACGCGGCTCGACAGCGGCGCATACCACAGCCCCACGCCAACGCGGGCCTGCGCCTGGACGCCGACGATGACCGCGTGGCCCACGCAGTAGCCGCCCACCCGCAGCGCCAGCCCCAGCGGCTCCCCCGGCACGCTCACCAGCACGTCGACCCTGGCCGGCGCACCGCAGCCAGGCCAGCCGCACTCAGCCGCCGGTTGGGGCACCGGTGGCGGCGTTCCCGGCCGAGCGGCGCCGGCCTTGGGCGCCCCGCGGCCGCAGCGGCACCCCGGCCCGGGTGAGCCGCTGGTGGATGGTGGTGTAGCTGACCTGGTAGCGGCCGGCGAGCCGGCGGAGCGACCAGCCCGCCTCCACGTACAGCCGCCGCAGCTCCGCACCTCGGGCGGCGGGCTCGCCCGCCGGGCGGCCGGGCGCCGGGGGATCTGGTGGTGCTGGAGCGCGTGCCAGACGGTGGTGGGGCTGACGTGCTTGAGGGCGGGCGATCTCGCCGATGGTCAGCCGCTGCTGCACGTACAGCGCCCGCAGGTCCGCGGCGGTGACCCTCGTCGCCCACCTGGCCGGCTGGCGGCGGCTGCCGGCCTTGTGGAGCCAGCGTTTGACCGTCCACGCGGAGACGTGGTAGCGGGCGCCGAGGTCGTCGAGGCTGCGCCGCTCGGCGACGTAGCGGCGGTGCAGCTCGGCGGGGGCGGCGGCGGGATCGGCGCCGCGCCGCGACGTCGCGGGGGTTGGGGCATGGCCGGGGCTCCTCGGGGCGGCAGCCGGACGGCGGGATCGGGAGGGGCCGGTCAGGACGCGGGGGCTGATGGGCTCGGCCGCCGGTCTTGGCCCGGCGTGGCGTGGACCGCGCCGGGCGGTGGTTGCTGGTGGGCTGGCGAAGTGGTGGGCTGGCCGGGGCGAGCCGTGCACGCGGGTCGAGCGCGTCAGGCGACCGCCGCACCCCCCGGCTGGCCGTCCAGGTCGAGCGCGCCCTGCCCCGTCCCCGCCGCAGCCCGCTCGCCGGTGGGGTGTGGCCGCCGGGCCCGCCGCGGGGTGGGGCGGACCTCCAGGACCTCGACGGGGCCGAACACGGCGGCCAGCCGCGCCAGCACTACCGCGAGGTCCGGGTCGAGGTGCCAGCTCACGGCCGCGCGGCCTCGTCGGCGGGGCCCGCTGGCGGGTCCCAGCCGAGCCGGGGGCAGGTGCGCTGGTGGGCGCGCCAGTCCGCGAGCGCTTTGGCCAGGGTCCGCCGTCTGCTGCCCTGCCACGCGCAGCCGTCGGCGGGACAGCGGGCGGTAAGCCACTGCCCGTCGGTCACGACGCGGGGACGGTGGTGGCGGTCAGCGTCCGCCACCAGGCGGCATCCGTGCCGTGCGGGCCGCCGTGCGGGCCTGGCCTGCCGTGTTGGCGTCCGGCGTGGCCGCGCGGCCCAGCGTCCAGGCGTGGTAGTCGTACAGCCACGCCGCCGACCCGGCCCAGCCGGGCACCTGGACGCCGGCGGCGACCGCCGCACGGCCCGCCCGCTGCGCCAGGCGGGCCGTGCGGGCAAACAGGAAGGCGACGTAGGCGACGTCCACGTCCGTGGCGTCCACGTCTGTGGCGCCCCCTGGCGCCGCGGCGTTGTCGGCCAGGGGGTCGTCGGGTCGTGCGAGCGGGGTGCGGTGGCGCGGGCCGGTGGCGGGCGGGACGGTGGCGGCCGGCTGGGTGCTGGGGGTTGGTGGGGTGGGCATGCGCAACCTCGCCTTTCGTGTGCCGGATGTGGGGGTCTTCACGCTCGCCGTGCCGGCTCGTCGCCGTCGTCGTCGTGGCGGCTGCCGGCCGGGCGGCTGGCGGAGGGCGGGCGGGTGGTGCTGCCGGTGGCCATGGGCGGGCGGTCCCGGGTGGCGGGCACGTGCCGCCAGCAGTTGGCCTGGCCCCACTGGTAGCCGTCGCACAGGGCCATGTGCGCCGCCACGTCGCCCGGCTGGGCGGCGGTGAGGTGGTGCTCCCAGCAGGCGTCGTGCCCGTACACGCGCGCGTTTGGGCGGTGCCGGCGCCTGGTAGGCCAGGATCGGCTCGGCGTGCACCAGGCGGCCCGCCCGGACGTGGGACCAGGTGGTGTCGAACGCGGTGATGCGGCCCAAGGCGCCGTAGGGCATGCGCACCACGTCGCCGAGCTGGAAGGGGCTGTGGACGTGGTCGTGTTCACCGGGCCGGCACGTGGGCGGGTCGGGGGTGGGGACGGCGGGGTGGTCGCGGTCGGTGTCGGTGGATCGCACGGCGCTGTCCCTCCTGGTGTGGGGCGTCCGGGGCGGTGGGGTCGGTGCGCGGCCGGCGGGTGGCGGCCAGGTCGGTGACGGTGTCCTCCAGCAGGCTGGCGTGGCCGTCGAGGCGGTCGCAGCCCAGCGCGAGGGTGTGGCCGGCGGGGATCCCGGCGGGCAGGACCCCGGGCTGCTGGCGGCCGGCGACGGCGATGGTGCACGGCTGGCCGTCGGGCAGGCCGCCGCCGTGGCGGTGCCAGGCAAGGCGCAGCCCGACCGGCCGCACCGCGCTCGCGCTCCTGCTGGCGCTGCAGTCGGGTGGGGTGGGGCATCCGCTACCGCCGCCGGTCCCGCCGATAACGCTCGGCGTCCTGGTCGCGGAGCAGCCGGGTGAGCAGCCCCTGGAGCTTGCCGGCCACCACCGCGCGGGCGTCCGGGGCGGGGCCGTAGCCGGGCCGCGCCCAGCCGGCCACCGCGGCGAACTCGTCCAAGGCGTCGTTGAACGCCTCGATGGCCGCGCCCTGGTCGTCGTCCTCGTGCCAGCTCGGCGTGTCGTGCAGCGCGTCAAAGCAGGTCGCCGCCATGGCGGCCAGCGCCGGCCAGGTCGTCTCCCCGCGCAGCAGCAGCACCGCCGTCGTCGGGTCGACGAAGCGGTCGGGCCGGTCGGGGTCCAGGGCGTAGGTGCCGGCGGTCAGCCCGGCCGCGCCGATGCGGGCCGCCCCGGCGGCGTTGATCGGGGTCGGCGCGGCGGCCACCACCTGAAGGTCCCGGCGAAAGGCCGGGTCGAGCCTGGCCAGGGCGCGGCGCAGCCGGCTGAACGCGTGGCGCGGCGTGGGCGCGTCGACGGGGGCAGGACGATCACCTCACCTTCGTGCAGGGACGGGCATGTGGGTTACGGGCCGATGGGCGCGTGGACGTGGCCTGCGATCACCGCCCGGTACTCCTCGCGGGCCTCGGCGAGGCGCTGCCGCAGGGCGCGGACCTGGTCGGCGTCACCACCCGTCTTGGCCTGTTCGAGGGCGTCCAGGGCGGCCACCATCTGGCGGGCGGCGTCCAGCTCGGTGAGCAGCTCCCCGCCGAGCCCGAGCACGCGCAGCAGCTCGCGGTCTCGGTCGGACAGGTCGGGGTGGCGCTCCAGCGCGGCGCAGGCGTGGCGGAGCAGCTCCCACATCTGCGCGGCGGTCAGCGCGGCCCGGGCGTGCTCGCCGCCGAGCCGGTCCAGGTAGGTGCGGAGCTGCTGGTTTTGGGTGAACGCGCCGGCTGCTTGCAGCAGGGCGTTGTAGACGTCGATCGGGTCGCTGGCGTCGAGGTCGTCGAGGTCGACCAGGAGCTGGCGGGTGCGCGGGCCGCCGGCGTGTCTGACCTGGTCGAGGAGTCGCGCGGCGAGCTGGCCGAGCAGGTGGGCGTCGTGGGGGTCCGGCCCCAGCGGGCCGTCCGGGTCGGCCGCGGGGAGCACGGTCGGCGAGACGGCGGTGTCCGGGTGGGGGATGTCGCGGCTGCTGGTGGTGGCCAGCGCCGCGCAGGTGGCGCACACCTCGGGCCGCAGGAACCGCCGGTGCAGCCGGCAGGCAGCCAACCGCACTGTCGGCCGGCAGCGGGGTGGTGCCGTGGACGCCGACCAGCACGCCCAGCACCAGCACCTGCGCGCGGTGGAACGCCACCGGCGGGTAGCGGGGGTCGGCCGCCGTCAGCGCACCCACTGGCCCGCCCGGTGGAAGTGCTTGAGGCCCAGCCAGCGGGTGCCGGGCGGCTGGCCGGGGTAGTGCGCGACGACGATCTGGCCGTCGTGGGCGTGGGCTTGGCGGCGCAGGATGATCGCGTCGCCGTCGAAGACGCCGGCGGGGCGCATGCAGTCCCCGCGGACGGCCAGGGTGTACTCGGCGCCGTCGGCCAGGGCGAGGAGCTCGGCGGTGACCTGCCGCACGGCGGTCGGGCTGGTCGGCTCTTGCGGTGGCGGTGCGGGCGGCATGCTGGGCTCCTTTGTGCAGGGCCGGCGGCGAGGGTCAGGGATGCGGCGCGGAACGGGGGCGGCGGCGGCGACCATGCGGCCGTCGGGCATCATGAGCGTGGGCCTCTGCGTGCGTGATGGCTGCGGGGGTCTAGCCGGCGGGGGTGGGGTCGTGTGGTGTGGCAGCCCTGGCCCCACTGCCCGCCGGTGCGCCGTCGGCGGCGCGGCCTCCGGGGCGCGTTTTACGGTCGAGGGTGTCGAGGGTGACAAGCTGCCAGCCGTCGCGGTCGGCGAGCGCGGCGAGCTGGCTGGCGACCTCGAGATCCACGGCCAGGCGGGTCATGTCACAGGCCAGCAGCGCGTCGGCCTGCCCGGCGGCCAGCAACTTGAGGGCCTGCTGGAGGCCGGGACGCTGAAGGGTGGTGCCGGACTGGTGCAGGTCCTCGACCCAGGCGGCCACCGTCCAGCCGCGGAAGACGATCTCGGCCTCCAGGCTGGCGCGCTGCCGGCCAAGCAGCCGCTGGCCGCTCTTTCCGGAGTTGGCGGTGCGGGTGTAGCAGACGACCGTGCGGACGGCGGCGGGGTCGGGCTGGGGGCCCAGGTGGGCGTGGAGTGTGGCGGGGTCGGTCACTGGTGCCATGCGGGTGCCTCCTTCGGGGCATGGCCGCCCGACAGTCGTCAGGCGTGGTAGCGCTGGTCGACGTCGGCGAAGAAGCGAGGCGGCTCGTCGTCGGGGTCGATGGCCTGGACCTTCAGGCGGGCCAGGCAGCGGGCCTCGACCTTGATCAGCAGCAGCAGGGCGAGGATGGCGGCCACGCCAAGCAGCGCCGCCGCGGTCACGGCGAAGCCGGACAACAGGATGTGCATGCGCGTCCTCCAACGAGGGGTCGGTGCCGGGCCTCGAGTCGGTGGGCGTGGCCTGGTGGGGTCCCGAGGGGCAGGAGCCCCCCTTTCTCCTGGCCCCTCGGGACGTCCCGGGAGCCACCGGCTGCCCTGACGCTTCCCCTTCCCCCAGGCACCCAAGGGTGGTGCTTCCAGCGCCTGGGGTACTCGCGTTCAGGGTCGCCGTGGTGCTTGCTCCCTCCAGGTCCAGCAGCAGCTCGAGGTTCGGCAGGTAGAGGTTCTTCGGCAGGTGGTGCCCGTCGTTCACGGCCGCTCTCCCCACGGGCGGGCGCCGGTAGCGGATCAGCTACGTCCTGGGGGAGGTCTCTTGCCCCATGCAGGCCGGCGTTTCGGGGCCCTCGCAACACTCACCAGGGTGTGGGCGGGCCGGGCGCGTGGCGTCGCACAAGCCGGGTAGCCTGCTTATAAGGATCCACGCGCCCGACCTCCGCAAGAGCGCACCCCTTGGGCATCACCTCCCCTCACGCTCGACCATCCGACCCTTGAACGGCCGAAGGACGGTCACCTCGGCCACCGGCACCTTCCAGGTCTCCCACCACCGCTCCTCCCGCGACGGCGCCGGCCGCGCGCCAAGCACCGACGCCGAGCCGAGCACCGGCTCCGGCTGCGGTTGCACGACCCGGGCGGGCAGCTTGACGCCGCCGCTGCGGCGGCCCTGGCTGCGCTTTCTGGGCGGGACCTTCACGACCAGGCCGGCGCGGGCCAGCTCGTCGATCGCGCGGTCGATGGCGCCCATCGGGTCGGCGTTGCGCGCGAACAGCTCCCCGCGGGTCAGCACCGTGCCGGGCGGGCGCACCAGCAACAGCCACAGCACGCCCTTGGCCGCCAGCGACACGGCCGGGTCGCCGAGCACCGCCGACAGCTCCCGCTGGGTCACCTCGGGCCTGCGGCTCACCGCCCACCCCCGGAGGCCGAGGGGTCGGCGTCGATGTGCCACAGCGGCTCCAGGTCGCCTGGGGCGACCGACGACTGCGCCAGCCGGCCCGCCAGCAGTACCAGCTCGTCGCCGAGCTGCTTGCGCGTCCGTGGCGTGACCGGCTCGGCAAGCTGCCCCAGCAGCCGGGTCAGCTCCGCGACCCCGCAGGCGAAGCCGAGCAGCACCAGCCGGGACGGCGGCAGCCCCCGCAGGGCCAGCAGGGCGCGCAGCTCCTCGGCGTCCCGGTCGGCGTGGGCCTGCTCGCCTGGGGGCAGCTCGGCCAGGCGGTCCTGGGCGTGGGCCAGCAGCGCCGCGGCCGTCACCAGCCGCCCGGGCCCGGGCCGGCCGGTCACGGCCGCCACGCCCAAGCGGCGCCGACCGCCAGCAGCGCGAACCCCGCCGCGCAGGCCAGCACGTGCCAGGCCGGCTGGACTGGCGGGCAGCGCGGGTCGGGCAGCCGCAGCCACACCAGCAGCACCCGCAGCTCGCTGGCGTAGTACACGCCCAGCGCCGTGCCAAGCAACGACACCGTCAGCAGCCCGTGCCACACGCCGATCACGATCCCGGCCGCGCAGCCGATGCTCATCAGCAGGTAGCAGGCGAAGGCCAGCAGCGCCACGCCGCGCCGCCACAGGCCCGACTGCCAGCAGCCGGCCTGCCGGCGTCCCCGCCACCTCGCCGCCGGCCCCCCGGCCGCCACACCAGGCGACCTCCGCCGTGGCGGTCTTGGGCCGGCTGACCCGCCGGGCGAGCCGCACCGCCCGGGCCAGCAGCTCATCGACCGCGACCGGGTCCACCCGCACCAGCGCCGCCAGCAGGCTGTGCGCGCCGACCAGGCAGCCGAGGATCTCGTGCTGCTCGGTCTCGCTGGCCGCGCTGCCAAGCACCGCCAGCGCCGCGTCGTCCAGCCGCGCCAGCGCCACCTCCAGCAGCGTCCGCTCACCCGCCACCCCGCCCGGCCGCACGGGACCGGCGCTCACCGCGGCGCACCCCGCCCAAGTCGACGGCGCCGGCAGGCGAGCTGGTCACCACACCGCCACGTCCGCGCCCACGCGGGCGGCACCAGCGGGCTGGCGGGCTGGAGGCTGCCGTAGCCGCCCAGCCGGCCGCAGGCAAGGCACCGGCGCAGCCCGAACCGCAGCCGCAGCCACGTCCCCAGCGGGTGGGCCGACAGCGGGGCGGCCGGTACCCTATCCCCTTCGAGGACCCCGCCGGGCGCGCGCCACCACGCCCCCGAGGCCCTCCCGGCACCGGCCAGCCCGGCTCTCGACCCACCCTGCCCCTGGAGCTGCCCGGCCCAGGCGTCCAGCAGCCCGACGGCGGTTTCTGCCCACCCGGGCACCTCCGCCCCGGCCGCGGCGGCAGCGCGGACCGCCCGCTGCACCGCCCACGCCGCCGACGTCACCGCCAGCCCGACATCAACGCCGCCACGACCGGCCGGGCCGCTCACGACCCCACTCCCACAGCAGCCACCGCATCGGCAGCGGCGGCGCGACCCTTGCCGGCCGCCTGCCGGTAGGCCCGGCGCGCCTGCTCGAACACCGCCAGGCCCCGAGCAACCTGCCCGGGATCACCCGCGTGCACCGCCGCGGCGAGCGCGCCGGCCGCGCGGACGGCGACCCGGGCGGCGTGCAGCTCGGCAAGCAGCGCCGCGCCGAGCGCGTCCAGCTCCTCCGCCAGCGCCTGGCGGAGCTCGAAGGCCAGCGTCAGCGTGTCCCAGCTACCGCCGCCGTCGTCGTGGGCGATGCAGGCGTCGACCGCCTCGGCCGCGCGGTCCAGCAGCGACCACAGGTGCGCGGCGCACATGGCCGCCTCGTCGCGCTCCAGCTCGGCCTGGTCGGCGCGCTCGGACGTCGCCGCAACGCACCGAGTCTCGTCCGCCTGCATCGCCTACTCCCGCTTGCGCCCGGCCTAGGGCAAGTGCCCGCAGTATGCGCACTCACACGCTGCTCGTCAAGCATATGCGGTCAAATGTGGCTCACAATTCGCATAAACCAGGACATGCAAGGACGCTTCTGGCCGAAGAGCGGAGGTCAGTCGCCGAGCTGCCGCAGATCCCCGAGGACCCGGGTGAGGGCGGCACGAGCCTGCTCGCCAACAAGAGCAGCTCGTTGGAGCGCATCGAACGCCTTAGCGTACAGCTCGATCTGGGCCGGCTCACGCAGCATCAGCTCCCCCCCGAACGTCTCGACGGTGACGAGCTGGTCATCGAAGATCCAGAACCCATGCATGGGGGCGAGCGGCACCCTGACGCTGAACGGGATCACGCCAAGCTCCACGTTCCCGAGACTCGACACCGCGATGAGCCGGTCGAGCTGGCCACGCAGGGTCTCAGCCGGACAGAGCTGATAGCGAAGCGTCGCCTCGGTCACAATGAACCGGAAGCGCCTCGCGGGGTTGTAGAGGACCTCCTGGCGCTGCATGCGAACCTTGACAGCCGCCGCGACGTCATCTGGGGATTCGTACGGCTCTGGACCCTCGGCAAGTCGCCAGCGCGCGTACTCGGCGGTCTGGAGGAGACCGGGGATTACCACCGGATCGAAGGCCCGGATGGTGGTGACCTCGGTTTCGAGCTCGAGGAGGGCCTGTTGCTTGGCGAGCACGCCGGCTTGGTGCTGCTGCCGCCAGGTCTCGTACTCCACTTGGACGGTCTTCAGGTGGGCGCGCAGCTCGTCAATGACCGCTGAGGGCGCGCCGACCGCTTGCGCCCACGCAGTGATATCCGCCTCGCTAGCAGTCTGCTTGCCGGTCTCGATCCGCGAAACCTTGGACTGCTGCCACCCGAAACGCCCTGCGAGCTGCTCGCCCGTGAGGTCGGCGTCCTTGCGAAGCTGACGCAACCGGGCACCGAGCGCCGCTCGGGCCTCTTGGTAGCTGGACAACCTCCCCCCTTCAGGACGCACGGCCGAGCAAGAGATGCTCGGCGACGTACCGCTGGTACGGCACGGCGTAGTGCAATGCAGCGTCTCGCCAGTAGCAGTGCTGCACGACCGTTCCCGGCTCGTCGACCAGCTCGGCGCCAAGGAAATGGCCCTCGATGTCGTAGTGCATGCGCGCCACCTGCCGGGAGTCGAACAACCAGAAATCCTGCCCTGGCAGCCCGAGCGCCTGCGCCGTCTCCGAGCCGAGAATGCGGATATCCTCGCCGGCCTCGATGGTGTACGGGTAGCCACAGGTGAACTGAAACCGCAGGTAGTGCCCGAACGGTTCCTTGGCGACCCGAACCCGCTGCATGCGCTTCCCTGCCGCCGCCATGTCCGACAGCATGTCGAGCCACGGCTTCATGTAGGCGTTGTCCGGCGGCTCGTTGGCGAGGAACTTCCGGTACTGCTCGTCCTCGTCGGACACCGTGTAGCGGTCCAGCACCTCCAGCCGGAACGCGGTGTGCTCGAAGCTGGCGAACAGCCGGGAGAAGTCCTCGCCGACGAGCCGGCTCATCCTCAGCGCTCCTTGTGCCTGGCCAACTCGGCGATCGGCAGGCCGCGCAACAGCTCGAAGGGCACCTCGATCACGGTCTCGTGCGCGGGGATGTCAATCGCGGCCAGGGCCTCGGCGTCGGTGATGCGCGTGCCCTGAACGACGAACGTGCCCCGGTCGGTCGCGTAGACAGTCGGGCACGTGCCGGTGTTGGAGGTCGTCCGAACCAGCCTGACCTTCATCTCGCCCTCCTTCGCTCATGCCGCAACCAACTTGCGGCCGGCAAGACGCATATTGCTTGCAAGAAGGGCCGCAGTCAAGCATAGTCAAGAGATATGCTATGGTACGAACATCTGTTTGACCTGCATGGGAGGCCCGATGCCTCAGCAGACCACGCGCCAAGCCGCCGCCGCAATCCGTGCGGCTGTCATGGCCCGCGTCTCTACCGCCGAGCAGGCACGCGACAAGACATCCCTGCCCGACCAGATCGAGCGGGGCAAAGCGGAGGTCGCCCGGCGCGGCTGGATTCTCCACGGCATCTACACCGACGTGTTCACTGGGGCGTCCAGCGACCGGCCGGACCTCGCCCGGATCCTGGCCGCCGCCTACGACGGCGCCATCCAGGCGGTGGTGTTCACCAAGGTCGACCGGCTGGCGCGGGACCTGCGGGACCTGCTCAACATCGAGGCGCAGCTCGCCCACCACGGCGTCGCGATCGTCGCCATCGACCAGCCGATCGACACCTCAACCCCGACTGGCCGGTTGCTGTTCCAGCAGCTCGGCTCGTTCGCCGAGTTCGAACGGTCGATGATCCTGGACCGAACCGTCAACGGACAGCGGCGCAAAGCTGCCAAGGGTGGATGGCCAGGCGGCACCCCACCCTACGGGTTCCGCCTGGTAGGCAAGAAAGAAGATGCAAGACTGGAGCACGACCCGGCCGAGGCGGCTGTGGCCCGGCAGGCCACCGCATGGCTACTCGACGAAGGGCTTACGCTCACCGAGTGCGTCGACCGGCTCAACGCCCATGGGACGCGCCCCCGCAAGGCGCCACGGTGGAACGTCACCATTTTGCGCTGGATGCTGTCGAGCGAGGCGCTCGCGGGGACGATGGTCTGGGCGAAACCCGCGCGGGGGGCGCCGCGTGACGGGCCCAAACGCAGTCACCGCACCAGCAGCCACTGCACCACCGGCAAGTACGGCGACCCGATCGAGATCTCCGTCCCCGCCATCCTGGCCCGGGCTACGTTCGATCGGATACAGGCGATCCTGGCTGAGACCGCCATGGACGAGAGATCCGAGAACCGGGTCTACATGCTGAGCCGCCGGCTCACGGCGCCGTGCGGACGGCTGTACCGCGGCTGGTGGCGCAACGACCGCAGCCGGCGGCTGTACCGCTGCGGCGGCTATCCCAAGGACTGCCGTTGCCGCACTCTCCACGCGGACGACATAGAGCGGCTGGTGTGGGGTGAGATTGTCCGGGTGCTGCAGGAGCCGGAGCGGGTCACCGAGCTGGCGCGGGCCTGGAGCCAGCGGGTTGACCGTGCCCGTACTGACACCCAGGCGCTCGACCGCCGCATCGCCTCGCTCCAGGGGGCGCTGGAACGCGCCTACACGGCCGGGCTGACCAGCGGGCTCGACCCGCAAGCCTTGCAAGCTGCGACCGCCAGCATCGCCGCCGATCTGGCGACGCTGCGGCGCGAGCGGGACACCCTGCAGGTCGCGCAGGCCAACGCGGCGGAGACCCGGCGGCGCCTGGTCGGTCTGCGCGAGCTGGCGGCCCGGTTGAACACCGCGTCGGCGTCGGCGCTGGATCGTGCCCGGCTGGTCCGGCTACTGGATGTCCGCGTCCAGGTGATCGGATTCTGTGAGAAGACCGCCGACTGGCCGTACCCGTTCATCTTCGATGTTGAAGGCGTCATCCCCCTGTCTGCGTCGGGAGACCGGTGGGATGCTCGGGCGGGGAGATCCAGCGCTCCCCCGAACGTGCCCGTCAGTCAGCCCGCGACCGCGGCGACCAGGTAGTCGAGGGTGGTGGTGTGCGGCTCCTGCTCGCCGGGGGCGACGCCGTAGTGCTCGGCGACGGCGCCGTGCACGCCGAACAGCACCGGCTGCTCGAGCGCGGGCAGGACCGCGCTGCGGAGCGGGCCCTGCTCCCGTGTGAGGCTGACCTTCGAACGGTAGACGACCTCGCCCATCACGCCTCCTGGATGCGGCGAACCTGTCGGGTGGCTATGGTAGCGAGCAGCCTGGACCTGGAACCGCCCATCCACGCCTGGGACGCCCACGACGGGCCCGCCCCGGCGGGTCAGCTCCTGGCGTCGCGGCGGCGCAGCTCCACCAGCGCCGCCATGGTCGGCACCTCGCCGTCCGGCGTCACCGCCGCGGCGGCCGGTGTCGCGCCGCCACCGTGGCCACGGTCGCCGCGGCGGTTGACCCACATCGTCCGCAGACCCAGCCGCTTGGCCGGCGCGTGGTCGTGGAACAGGCTCTGGGCGACGTGCAGCACCTGGCCCCTGGCGACGCCCATCTCCGCCAGCCGCGCCAGCGCGAGCTGGAAATGGCGCAGCGCCGGCTTGTAGGCGCCGGCGTCCTCGGCGGTGACGACCGCGTCGAACGTCACGCCGAGCCTGGCGTTGCTGTGGCGGAACGACGCCCGGTCGACGTTGGAGACGATGACGAGCTTGTAGTGCTCCTTGAGGTCGGCGAGCGCCGCGGCGCTGTCGGGAAACGCCGGCCAGTCCTTGACCGAGCCTGCAAACGCCGACGCCTCGGCTCGGCTCGCGGCCGCACCGAGCTCCGCGGCGAGGTCCCCCATGACCCAGGCAAGGATCTGCGGGTAGGGTGCCGTCGGCGCGGCGGCCTGGCGGCGCGACTCGGCCCGGCCGAACGCCGCCAGCAGCGCCTGGTCGCCGGCCGTGACCTCGTGCGCCTGGGCCCAGGGGCGCAGCGCCGCCAGGATGCCGGCTTCCCAGTCGATCAGCGTGCCGTAGCAGTCCAACGTCAACGCGGTGAAGTCACTCAGGCGCATGGTCGCTCCGGGCCGCTCGTCGTCCCCAGCTCCGGTTGACACGCCGAGATCCTACTCGGCCGCGGGCTCCGGCGTGCCGACCAGCACGCGGTCGCGCTTGCGGTACAGCAGCGCGCGGCGCGGGTCGGGGGTGACCCAGACCCGCTCGCCGACCGCGGGCTCCCGGCCCTCCGGCACGGTGGCCTGGACGGTGAGCCCGCCGCCCTCGACCGAGACCAGGAAGGTGGTGCCGAGGCTCTCCAGGACCGCGACCCGGCCGGCGATCGCGCCGCTGGTCTCGCCCGTGGCGACCGAGGTGTACTCCGGCCGCGCCCCGAGGACCACCTCCTCGCCCGCGGACACGTGCGCCCGCGCGCCGTCGGGCAGCGGCAGGCGGAAGGGGCCGAGCGCCAGCGACCCGCCGTCGACCGTGGCCGGCAGCAGGTTCATCGGAGTAGAGCCGATGAACCTGGCCACGAACAGGTTCGCCGGGCGCTTGAACACCTCGACCGGGGTGCCGAGCTGCCGGACGCGCCCCGCCTCCATCACCGCCATGCGGTCGGCCAGGGCCAGCGCCTCGGACTGGTCGTGGGTCACGTACACGGTGGTGGTGCCCAGCTCCCGCTGCAGCCGCTTGAGGAAGGTCCGCGATGAGGGCGAGCGCGGGCGCGACGAACGCGGCGGCGGCGGGCCGGCCGAGGGCCGCCGAGCCGCCGCCGCCGGCTCGGCCGCCGGGCTCAGCCGGCGCCGTTCTCGACGTTGCCTGCGCCAACGATCTTTCCCAGCGCGCTGGCGTACTGCCGCACCGCCTGGTCGACGGTGGCCCGGCCGGACACCACGTTCTCGGTCGCGGTCTGGATCGCCACCGAGACCTGCGGGTACGAGGCGGACCCCGGCCGGGTGGCGGTGATCGGCAGCACCTTCTGCGAGATGAAGCTGAGCAGCGGGTCGGTGAGGCTGCTCTGGTTGACGTCGTTGCGCGAGGTGAGGCGCGCCCCGCGACTGACGAAGTTCAGCAGGGCGTCCTTGGAGTTGAGGTACTCCAGCAGCGCCCAGGCCTCCTTGGGGTGCTTGGTGTGCGGGTTGATCATGCGCGCGCCGCCGCCGGAGAGGCTGACGAAGCCCTGGCCGTTCAGGCCGCTGCCCGGCCGCATGGAGGGGATCAGGGCCCAGCCGACCACCGAGTCGCGGTTGGGCATCGGGTCGATGCCGCCCTTCGGGCTGATCACGCTGCGCCAGAGGTAGTCGCTCTCCAGCAGGACCGCGATCTTGCCCTTGGAGAACTCCTGGAAGGAGCGGTCGCGCCCGTCGGCGCGGAGCTGCAGCTCCTTGTCGCCCAGACCCTGGCCGTAGACCTGCTGGTAGAAGGCGAGGGTGTCGCGGGCGTTGGGCGTGTCGCCGACCCACTTGCCGTTGGCCTGGTCGATGACGTTCTTGCCGGTGCCGTACAGCAGCGGCAGGAAGCCCTGCGAGGTGGTCGCTTCGCCCATGGCCGTGCCGGCGTTGATCTGCAGCGGCGTCACGCCGGGGAGCCTGGCCTTGAGCTGCCTGGCGGTGGTCAGGACGTCGTCCCAGCTCTTCGGCTGCCACGTGCCCGGCAGGCCCGCCCGCCGGAAGAGCTGCTTGTTGAAGTACAGCACGCGCCCGTCGGTGCCGACCGGGACGCCGTACTGCTTGCCGCCGACCTGGGTCATGCCGGCGATGGCCTTGGGGATCTGGGCCCAGCCGTCCCAGCCGTCCACCTCGGACCCCACCACCTGGTCCAGCGGCTTGAGGTAGCCCGCCTGGACGAACTCGCCGACCCAGGGCCCGTCGATGTCCACCACGTCCGACCCGCCGCCGGTCTTGAGGTCGAGCACCAGCCTGGTCTTGTAGTCCTCGTCGGCGGCGCCGGAGCCGACGAACTGGACCGTCACCTTCTTGCCCTGCGAGGACATCTGCTTCTCGAAGTTGGGGATGGCGAAGTCCGCGATCCAGCGCGCCTCGACGTCGTTATTGACGCCGTCAGCGACCTACCCGAGCCCACCGGTCGCAAACCCGGCAATTCGCCGCGGTTGACGACCTCCCCGGCCCGGCAGGTTTGAAGCGCACGCGGTTCCGGCAAGATTATTTCGCTCACCCGCCGGGCAGCTCCGGCGGCGCATCGGCACCCGCTGGCTCGGCGTGGACGTGACGGTGCGAGGAGGAGAGCGTGACCACCAAGGGCGAGTACATCCGTGGAGACAACGGCTACCTCAGCCGCGCGGCGCAGCGTGGCCTGTTCGAGCTGCCCGAGCGGCGCGAGTTCCTCGTCCGGCACGTCGGACCTCCGCCACGCCGGGTGCTGGACCTCGGCTGCGCCGGCGGGGACGTCGCGGTCATGCTGACCCGCCTGGGCTACCAGGTGACCGGGGTCGAAATGAACCGGCGCATGGCCGAGGAGGCGCGCCGGCGCGGCATCGAGGTCGTCGAGCACGACCTGGACGAGCCGCTGCCCCTGCCCGACGGCTGCGCCGACGCGGTCCACGCGTGCGAGGTCATCGAGCACCTGTTCGACACCGAGGGGTTCCTGCGCGAGGTCCGCAGGCTGCTGGTCCCCGGCGGGGTGCTGATCCTCAGCACGCCGAACCTCAACAGCCTGGACAACCGGGGGCGGGTCCTGTTCGGCCTGCCCGCGCCGATGTGGGGCGCCTGGCCCGGCGACGTGCACGGCGGGCACATCCGCGTGTTCAACAAGCGCAAGATCGTGGAGCTGCTCCAGCGTACGGGGTTCGCGGTCGAGCGCATCGCCGGCATGAACGACAGCCGCGCCGCGGCGCCGCTGTCGCGCCTGCCCACCTTGAGCAGGATGCTGCTCATCAAGGCCGTCAAGGCCGGCGGGCAGGGCGAGGTCCAGCAGCGCCCGCCGTGACCGGCCCGTGCCCGACGATCTCCTCGCCGCGGTCGGCTGCGTCCGGCGGGTCGGCGTCGAGCGGTTCGTGCTCGTCGGGTCGTGCTTCGGCGCGCTGACCGCGTTGGCCGCCTCGGCGACGCCCGGCGTGGTGAGCGAGGTCCTGCTGGCTCCACCGGTCCTGCTGCCCCGGCGCGACCGTGGGCGGCGCGCGGCGCCACGGCTGCGGCCGCGGTCAACCCCAGGCTCGTCGAGGGCGTGCGCGACGCCGTCGGCAGGCTGCCGCTGCTGCTGCTGTACGGTCGGGACGATCCCTACTACGCCGACTTCAGCGCGACCCGTCCGCTCGACCCGCTGCTCGGCGCCGGCTCGCGCCTTCGCCTGGAGGTGGTCCCGGGGCAGATCCGGGGACTCGCCTCGCTGGCGACGCAGCGTGCCGTCGCCGAGCTGGTCTGCGGCTGGCTACCGGCTGGCGCGCCCCGCCCTCGGTCCTGACGCGGGCGGCCGGCGCTCACTCCCGGGGGAGGGAGGACGGGGTCGGCACGGTGTCCGGATCGTGAACGTCGGGTAGGAACACCCGGAACGAGGCGCCGCCCTGAGGTCGCTCCTGCACCCAGGCCCTGCCGCCGTGCACGGCCGCGAACTGGGCCACCAGCGCCAGGCCGATGCCGGACCCCGGCGCGTGGGCGGTGATGGTCGGCCCCTGCCGGAACGGCTGGAAGATCGCCTGGCGGACCTCGGCCGGCACACCGGGTCCGGCGTCCTCGACCACCATGAGCGCACCCCCGGCGCACGCCTCGACCCGCACCCACACCGGCGTGCCCGCCCGGGTGTGCCGAGCCGCGTTGGCGAGCAGGTTCTCCACGATCCGCTCGACCTTGGCGGCGTCGACCGCGACCAGCACGGGCGCGGTCTCCAGGCTGATGGGACGCTCGCCGAGCAGCTCCGGCCCTGTGTCCTTGACGATCCGGCTGACCAGCTCACCAAGATCGACCCGTCGGCGGTCGGGGTTGAGGGTGCCTCGGGTCAGGCGCTCGAGGTCGAGCAGGTTGGTCAGGAGGCGGTCGAGCTTGCGGGCGTTGCCCGCGAGCCGGCCGAGCAGGTCGCTGACCTCGCCGGCCGGCAGGAGCTGGTGGCCGCGGCGCAGGGTCAGCGCGATCCCCAGCACCGACGTGAGCGGGGTGCGCAGGTCGTGGGAGACGGCCTGCAGGAACGCGTCCTTCATCTCGTCGAGCGCGCGGAGGCGCTCGGTGGTGGCCTGCTCGCGCTGCAGGGCGGCCGACAGCCGCTCGGTCGCCGCCCGCTCCCGTGCCAAGCTGTCGCGAAGGTCCCCCTCGGCCTGCCGACGCTCGCTGACGTCCCGGGCGATCAGCAGCTCCCCGGTCGGCCGCCCCTGCCGGTCGGGCAGGACGGACACGGTCAGCTCGTACGCGCGGCCGGCGATGACCGCTTCGTCGCGGGGCTCGTCGCCCGGGTTGGAGGCGCCACGCCGACGGGCTGCCCGTCCCGGCACGAGCTGCTCGAGCGGCTGCCCGACGGCTTGGCCGACCGGCTGGCCCATGAGGCGCTCGGCGGCCAGGTTGGCATCCACCACCCGCCCGTACGGGTCGAGCACCACCACCGCGTCGTCCATGAGCTGGAAGATCCGGCTGCGCGCGACCGGGGCCAGGTCGACCAGGCGGAAGCGGAAGATGCCCCACACCAGCACCGCGCCGGTCAGCACGAACAGGAACGGGGTCAGCTCCACTCGTCCGAACGGCGCGACGTTGAGGTTGTGCAGGACGTTGGCGAGGAAGGGCAGCAGCACGGTGACGATGAGCAGCAGGCTCTGGCGCCAGTACAGCCGCGACAGGCGCGTGAGCGTCCACACGAACAGCGCCGTGCAGCCCCACACGACCAGGTCGGCGTAGACCAGGAAGGGCCAGAACAGCGGCCCGACCTGGGCGATGGCGTCCGCCGCGTCAACCGCCGCCGACGGCGGGTAGTAGCGCACCAGATCGTGGGTGGCAGGAACGGCCAGCAGCGCGATCACCGCCGCGGGCGGAACCGCGAGCGCGGCCATCGTGCGCCGGTTCACCCACCGGTCGCGGCCGGTGTACCGCATCATGAACGTGAACCAGGCCGGCGGGAGCAGGCAGATGCCGAGCCACTTGGCGTCCCCCCACAGCAGCTTGGTGGACAGCCGGGTGGCCGCCAGCTCCACCGCGTAGGCAAGGCCCCACCAGCCGGCGGCGGCCAGCACCACGGTCAGGCTCGCCCCGGCCGACGCCCGCCGGTGGCGCCAGACGTAGAAGGTATAGACGCCCAGGCAGATGCCACCGAATAGCGCGAGCACACTGAAATACCAGTGCCAGCCCACTACGCCCCCGCCCCTTCAAGCCGGATGACCGGCTATGTCCAATAGCGAATCATATGACAGACAGTGCCTGGATGAACGGCGCGGTGGCCCGGGGACGGTTCGGCACCTCGGCCGCATCGGCGCACGACCGGGCCGGCTACCCGCCGCCACCCGGCTCCAGACGGTGGCGGCGGGTCCAGGTGACCAGGCCGGCGAGGGCGACGACCGCGGCGGCGGCGAGCAGGGTCGGCGCGAAGCCGGCCCGCTCGATCAGCGTCCCTGCCGCCGCGGTCCCTGCGGCGCCGCCGAGGACCACCGCGGTGATGAGCCAGGCGAACGCCTCGGTGATGCTGCCTGCCGGCGCGGTCGCGTCGATCAGGTGGGAGTTCTCGGTCGCGATCGGTGCGACGAGCAGCCCCGCCAACATCAGGAGCCCCAGCAGCCCCGCCGGGCTGGTGCCAGCGGCGGCCAGCGCCAGCCCCGCGGCGAGCAGCCCCTGGAGCAGCGCGAAGCGTACCGGCGCCCGCCCCGGCCACGCGCGGGCGCCGTAGACCGCTCCGCCGACCAGGCTGCCGACCGACATCCCCGCCAGCAGCAGGCCAGCCAGCGCCGGAGCGCCCCGGTCCACCGCGAAGGCCGGGGCGGCGATCTGGAGCAGGCCGTCGCCCGCCCCGAACAGGAACGCGGCGACCAGGAGCGTTCGCACGCCCGCCGAGGCCAGTGGTCCGGCCAGCGACGGTGGCGCACCCTGCCCGCGCCACCGCCGCGACGCGCCCGAGGCGGCGAACGCCAAGGCGCCGGTGCCGGACATGCCGGCGGCCGCGAGCAGAGCCGTCGCGGGCGAGACCGCCGTGAGCAGACCGGCGACCAGCGCCGGACCAATCAGGAAGGTCGCCTCCACCACGACCGCCTCGAGTGCGAAGGCCGCGTGCCGCTGGCGGTCGTCCTGCAGCAGGCTGGACCAGAGCGCCCGCATGCAGGGCGTGAATGCCGGGGCGGACACACCGGCGACGGCGGCCAGGGCGACCATGAGCGCCAGCGCCCGGTGCTGGGTCGCCACCACGACCAGCACGAGCGCGGCCGGGTGCACCAGCCCGCAGCCGACCAGCACGGGCGTCTGCCTGGTCCGGTCGATCCGCCTGCCCTGCAGGATGCCGCCAACGGCGCTGCCGATCCCGAAGGCCGCCACCACCGTGCCGGCAGAGGCGAACGACGCCGTGACCGAGCGGACCAACAGGACAAGAGAAAGGCCGATCATCCCCTCTGGGATCCGGCCGACGAGGGCGCCGCCCATGGGCAGCCACGCCGCGCGGCTGCCGAGCACCCGCCTGTACGCTTCGAGTCGCCGGACCTAGTGTCCCGAGTTAGAGATTGGCTGTAGATATCGAGCGATGCTGCCGAGGATCTCGTCGGCGGTCCTGGTCCACACAAACGGCCGAGGCTCGTCGTTCCACGTGTCGATCCAGGAC
>WNGF01001713.1_pt1 | contig 39597 bp, 29 predicted proteins | sample 5400641 | NCBI WGS metagenome assembly WNGF01 (sample SAMN13153371, study PRJNA577476) | soil metagenome | isolation source: 80 cm soil or saprolite under grassland replicate 2 | place: USA:California | collected 2016-06-15 | reverse complement strand
ACTCTGTCGAACGGGTCGCCACTGCCATAACGCCTCCTTTGGTTTTGCGAGAACCTACGAGGAGGGTACAGCGTCGGCCCGTTCTCGATTCGACATACATAGGATCTGCCCGTGGCAGCCCCACTTCGCCCGCGCGCCGCAAAGCAGTGATCACGGGAGACGGCGCGCTGGGGTGAAAGTGGGGTGGCCGTGACGGGGCGCCCCACGCCGCAGGCCCGAGCCACTCCCGTGATCACCGCCCTTGGCGAAGGACCGGCGTGGGGCTGTCACGGCCAGGCCCGCGGGAGGGTTTGAAACGCGGTCGGCGACACGTACGCGTGGGGCGCCTGCGCCGGCATCCGATCTGACAAAGTAGTGAATCCCCGAATCCATCCAATCACGGGATCGCCGCATGGAACTCGGCGACTTGAACTCCCGCTGCGCGGACGTCGCCAATCGGCGTCAAAACGTGAACCGCACGCCCAGCTGGATGTCGCGCGGGTTGTTGCGGTCCTGGTTGATGAACCCGAACGTGGAGTTGCGCGGGTTGACGTCGGGGTTCCACAGCACAGTGTAGTTGAGCGCGTTGATTGCCTCCACGCGGAATTGCAGCCGCATGCGACGCGGCAGTTGGAAGTTCTTGTAGAGCCCCAGGTCCATGAGGTGCAGGGCATCGGTCCGCATGCGCGGCAGCGTCGAGGGGAAGTAGCGCACGTTGTTGCCAAGCTGAATCCGCTGGTCCGCGCGCTGCTTCACCGGATCGTCCGCGCCGCTGGTTTGCACCGCCGCGTCGTGAAAGTAGAAGCAGGAGACGTCCCACGCCGGCACGTCGATGCCCGCGGTGCCGGCGCTCACCTTGTCGCCGATGCGCGAGACGAGCTTCGCCGGATCGCCGCAGGTCGAATCGTAATAGAGATTGCCGAACGTGACCGGGAAGCCAGACTGGAACTGGTACGTGCCGCTGATCTGCCACCCTCCGAGGAACGAGTCCAGCGCGTGCGACCAGTCGCGCCCCCACTTCTGCTCGCGCCCGAACGGCAGCCGCAGGCTCGTGCCGATCGAGAACCGGTCCGGACGATCGTTCGGCGACATGCGGTTCTCGAGCTGGGCGTCGGCGGGATTCAGGTAGCTGAGGCGATCGCGCAGCTTCGACCGCGTGTACTGCGCGGTCAGCGAATTGCCGCTCGCGAAGCGCTTCTCGAACTGCACGGTTCCCGCGTGGTAGCGATCGGAGCCGTCGTATTCCTCGAGGGCAAACGTACCGAACTCGGGGAATGGGCGCAGCAGCTGCGACCGGGCGACCGATGCGCCGTTGAACGTGCTGCCCGGGAGGAGTCCCGCGAACGGATTCGGCACCTGCGCGCTCAGGAGCGCCTCGAGCGCCGTGTCGCGGCTGCGCGACGTCGAGAGGAACGCGGACGGAATGTTGTTGACCTGGCGCGCAACCGGCAGATCGACGCCGCGCGAGCCGGTGTAGGTGAACGCGACGACCATACGATGGCCGAGATCGCGCTGCAGCGACGCTTCCCAGCGCGTGTAGTACGGCGCCTTGCGATCGGGCTGATACAGCGTGCCGAGATTCTGCCCGAGCTGGCTGCGCAGGCCGAGCGCGGCGCCCACCGGCTGAATGAGCTGCCCTGACGGCAGCGGGTTGGAGAGCGTCGCTCCTGTGAAGGTCAGGCCGTTGTCGGTCGTGACCTGCACCGGCGTCGCCTGCGAGAATCCCGCCTGATTGATGTTCTCGAAGAAATAATCGTACGAGAACAGCCCCAGACCGCCGCGCACCGCCGTGCGCTCGTTCAGCATGTAGGCGAAGGCGCCGCGCGGCAGCAGCTTGGCGACCGTGTCGTTCGCCGGACCGTCCGCAAAACGCAGCCCGCCACGCACGTGGAAATCGCTGACCGGAATCTGCGGAATGGGATCCGATGCGTACGCGGCGCGTGCGGCATCCTCGATCGGGTTCGCCGCCGTGAAATCGAATCCGGCGAGGTTCCGGTTGTGCGCTTCCGACATGCCTTCGTTGAGCTCGAGACGGACCCCGAGGTTCACGCTGAGCCGGCCGCTGACGCGCCAGTCGTCCTGCACGAACACGCCGTGATACGCCTGGCGGAAGTCACCCTGCGAGGCGATCTCGAACTGGCTGGACTGCGTGCTCGGGGTCGCCACCGCGCCGGTCGCGGCGGTCGGCAGGCCGAGCAGGAACTGCGCCCACGACTGTCCGCGATCGTTGAGCGCCGCCGCGTTGCTCGCGCGCGTATAGGCGCCGTTGAACTGGAATCGTCCGCCGGGGAACCCCGCCTGCGTGATGTGCCACACCTGGTAGCGATAGTCGTAGCCGAGCCGCGCCGTGTGTTCTCCCCACACACGCGTCAGCGTTGGCGAGACTGCCCAGGTGTTGAGCGGGCGGTTGAATCCCGGCCCCCAGTCGCTGCGCTGCGCGCCGAGCGAGGCGATCGTCGAGTTCGCGTTGGTCGTGCTGAAGCTGCCGAACGTGAAGAGCGGGAAGTACTGATAGCCGTTCATCACCTGCAGCGCGGTCTGCGAGAATCCAAGCTTCGCCGGGTCGATGTTCTGGGCGGGCTGCCGCCACTCTCCGAACCGCGCCCAGCTCGCGCGCACGTCGAGCAGCAGGCGCGGCGAAATGGTCGACGTGTAACCGCCGCTGACGCCGGCGTTGGTGCGGAAGTCGAACCCCTTCGCCACGAAGAGGCCGTTAATCGCGCCGCCGTCGGTGGCGTTGGCCGCATCCTGCGCCCAGTTGTAGCGGTCCTCGCGCCGCTTGTTCCAGTACGTGCTGACGAACAACCGGTTCGAGTTGTTGAAGTTGTGATCGACGCGTCCGAGGCCCGAGTTGTAGTCGTACGGCCGGAGCTGGTTCGTGAAGTAGTTGCCGACCGTGCCGCCGCGATTGGGCAGCGGGTAGTACGCCGCGTAGGCCGCCGCAACCGGGTTGATCCGGTCCTTCGGAATGATGTTGTTCGTAAACGCGGTGCGCGTCCCGCCGGAGCCGGTCGCGGTGAGCGGATCGAAAATCTGCGTCGTGAACTCGCTGAACTCTCCGGCGCGCATCTTCTCGGTCGGGACCGTGTAGGTCGACGGCTCCGGCTGCACGTCGCGCAGATGCTCGTACGACATCATGAAGAACGTCTTGTCCTTCAGGATCGGCCCCGTGATCGTCTCGCTCGTGCGGTTGTACTGACGGGTCGGCTTTGCGCCCCCGGCAAGCTTCGTCAGGCGTGGCGTCTCGGTGCGGCTGCCATCGCGGTTGAAATAGGACCCGTTAATGTGGATGGCGTTGCTGCCGCTCTTGAGCGCCAGGTTCACCACGGCGCCGGCCGTGTGCCCCGTCTGCGCGTCGAACGCGTTGGTCTGCACCTTGAACTGCTGGATCGCATCGGATGGCGGCGAGAACCCGACGCCGCGCGCGTTCGACATGTTCGGCGCGCCGTCGATGGTGAACTCGTTGCCTCCCTGCACGCCGTTGGCGACAATGCCAGCCAGGTTGCCGTTGTCAGCCGGGCGCGCGAAATGAAGGTCGGAGGAGTCGACGATGCCGGGCGCGAGGCGCGTCAGCATGTAGGCGGTGCCGTCGCCGAGCGGCAGCTCCGCGATCTGCTTGCTGTCGATCGTGGTGCCGCTGACGCCGGTGGTCGTGTTCAGCAGCGGCTGCTCGGCCACCACGTGCACCGTCTCCATCATGCCGCCCGCCTCCATCGTCAGGTCGAAGCGCACGGTGTCGCCGACGCCGATCTGCGTGCCCGTGCGCACGACCTTCTTGAATCCCTGGAGGTCGGTGGTGACGTCATAGACGCCGGGGTTCAGGTATAGCACCCGGTACAGCCCCTTCTCGTCGGTGACGACCGTCTGCGCGACGCCGGTGTCGTGATTGGTGACCGTGACGGTGACGCCCGGCAGGACGCCGCCCGTGGAATCGGTGACGGTGCCGGTGATGCCGCCGCGGAATTCCTGCGCGGCAGCCGGGGTGACGACCGCCAGGAGGGCGGCGAGCAGCGGCCAGATACGTGCACGTGGCATCTCGAACTCTCCCTGAAGTGGTCTATCCACTTCCTCTACAATCAGCGGAAAGGAAACTCCAATGCGCGCGTCGTGTCAAGATCGTTCGAGGGAAACCGCACATCGACGTTCGGCATATATGGGAAAGTGGAATGACCAGATGCATGTCGTTTGGGTTGTGGTCTGCTGTCTCGCCCTCGCCGCCGCTGCCCGCGGCGCGCCCGACCTGCGGGTCTTTCCCGAGGCGGAGGGCTTTGGCGCGGCAACACCTGGCGGCCGGGGCGGGCGCGTGTGGATCGTGCGCACGCTGGCCGATTCGGGCCCCGGGAGTTTCCGCGAGGCGGTCACCGCGCGCGGACCGCGCATCGTCGTGTTCGCGGTCGGCGGGACGATCACGCTGCAGTCGCCGCTCGACATCCGCGAGCCGTTCCTGACGATCGCCGGTCAGACGGCGCCGGGAGACGGCATCGCGATTCGCGGCGGGCAGGTCAGCATCCAGACGCACGACGTCATCGTGCGCCACCTGCGCTTCCGTCCCGGCGACATCGCCAAATCGGAGGTTGACGCGCTGAACATCGTCGGCGACAGCCACGACGTCATCGTCGATCACTGTTCCGCGTCGTGGTCGGTGGACGAGGCGCTGTCGCCGAGCGGCGCGATTCACAACATCACGGTGCAGTGGAGCATCATCGCCGAGGCGCTGAACCACAGCATCCACAGCAAGGGGACGCACGGCTACGGCTCGCTCGTCCGCGCCAACGGCGGCGTGACGCTGCATCACAACCTGTGGGCCCACAACTCCGCGCGCAATCCGCGGCTGGGCGACAACTATGGCCGGGAGCCATGGCCGACCTTCGACGTTCGCAACAACGCGATCTACGACTACGGCGAGGTGCTGACGGACACGGCATCCGCGTCCTATTACCTCGAGGGCAACGTCGCGGATGGACTGCCGGGACGCCGCAACGATGCGACGTGGTTCGACAGGACCGAGAAGGACGGCAAGCCGCTGGTCACCATCGTTCGCGAGCCGTTCACTGTGCCGCCGGTCCGGACGACCAGCGCGGAGGATGCACTCGAGGCCGTGCTGCGCGATGCGGGCGCGACGCGGCCGCGCCGCGACGCGGTTGACGCCCGTATCGTTCGCAGCGTGAGGGAGCGCACCGGCTCGATCATCGACTCCCAGGCGCAGGTCGGCGGATGGCCGGAGTACAAGGGAGGCCCCGCGCCGGCAGATGCGGACGAGGACGGGATGGCCGACGCGTGGGAGCGCGCGCACGGGCTCAATCCGCGCGACCCCGGCGATGCCGCGCGCACCTCGGCTTCGGGTTACACGAATATCGAGCTGTATCTGAACGAGCTCGCTAGCGGTCCACTGTCTCGTTCCGGACGGTCCCGTTGATGCGGACGTTGGTCAGCACGAGGCCGCGGACAGATTCGAGCACGTCCGGTTTCGCGACGCCGTCAAAGGTGCAATCCGTCACCCGGATGTTTGTGATCGGCGCGTTGTCGAAGCCGCGCAGCAGGAACGCGTACTGGCTCTTGCGGCTCGTGACGTGGCGGACGTCGACATCGCGCAGCACGGGCGTAAACGCGCCGTTCTTGCCTTCCTCGTAATAGAAGTCCGCGGCCACCACCGCTTCGGCGAGGTCGCCGATGGTGACGTCGCGCATCGCGATGCGCTCGATGACGCCGCCGCGCGCGGCGTTGTTCTTGAACCTGAGCGCGCGCTCCAAACGAGGGCTGTCCATGCGGCAGCGCTCGGCAAAGATGTTCCGCGCGCCACCCGAGATCTCGCTGCCAATGGTCACGCCGCCGTGGCCGTCCTTCATCTCGCAGTCGCGGACGATCACGTTCTCGATCGGCCGGTTGATCCGCCGTCCATCTTCGTTGCGGCCCGACTTCAGCGCGATGCAGTCGTCGCCGGTGTCGAACGAGCATCGTTCGATGAGCACGTCGCGGCACGACTCCGGATCGCAGCCGTCGTTGTTCGGACCGTGGCTGCTGATCTTCAGTCCGCGAATCGTCACGTTCGTGCACAGCACCGGATGCACTTCCCACATCGGGGAGTTCACGATCGCGACGCCTTCGACCAGCACGTTCGTGCAGCGATAGGGCTGAATGAAGTTGGGCCGCAGCCATGCATCGGGACCGAAGCGCCGCTCGCCGGGCGGCACGCCCTTCGCGCTCATCTCGAGCAAACGGTTTCGCGCCGGGGTCTGCCCGGGCCGGCCCGCTCCACGCGCGCGCCACGACCACCAGAACTCATCGTTGGCCTGACCGTCGAGCGTGCCGCTGCCGGTGATGGCGACGTCGTGCTCGCCGAGCGCATAGATGAACGGCGAGTAGTTCATTAGCTCGATCCCCTCGAACCGCGTGAGCGCGAGCGGCAGGTACGCATGCGCGTCACGGCTGAATGCCAGCGTCGCGTCCGCCTCGAGATGGAGGTTCACGCGCGACTGCAGCCGCACCGCGCCCGTAACGAATCGTCCCGCAGGAACGACGACACGGCCGCCGCCCGCAGCGGCGCACGCGGAAACGGCGTCGCGAATCGCGGCCGTCGAGTCGGCCTGTCCGTCTCCTCTTGCGCCGAACTTCGTGATGTCGAAGTCACGATGTGGAAACGATGGCGGTCGTATACGCCGCAGGATCTCGTCAGCGGTACTCCACGGATCCAGGCGGCCTGCGCTGTCCTGCTGCGTGTCGACTCGGAAATCGAGGGCGGCGACCGCGGTGCCTGCAAAAGCAGCGTGGGTCAGAAATGCACGGCGCGAGAACGGTGCGCCCGTCAGTGGTCGTTTGACCATGTCGTCACCGCGATAATAAGCTGCGGCCTTGGCAGGGACACATGCTGACCGACACTCTGTATAGAAAACCGCGCGTGGATGGCGTGCAGCCGCTGCAGCGCCGCGGCGACGGCGGTGCGCGCGAGCTGAGCACGTGGAGGCTGCGGGTGCCGTCTGGCGGCGAGGAACGGCACGCGGTGCCCGGCGAAGAAGGCGTGCTGGTCGTCCAGAGCGGCGCGGCGACAATCAGGGTCGGCGGGCAGCAGTTCTCCGTCAGCCGCAAAGGCGTCTTCGAGGAGCGCGCGACCGCGATCTACATTCCGCCCGGGGCCGAGATCCTCGTCCTTCCGTCGTCGGATTTCGAAGCCGTCCTGTTTTCGACGCCCGCAAAAGTCGATAGCGCCGAGCCCGCCATCGTGCAGCCGTCCGAGGTGCGCGTGAACGCGCGCGGCAAAGACATCTACTCGCGCGAAGTGCACGATATCTTCGTGACCGACGACCATGCCTCGCGCCTCATGGTCGGCGAGACGTTCAACCCGCCGGGGCACTGGAGCAGTTTCCCGCCGCACAAGCACGACGGCCGCGACGGCGAGCCGGTGCTCGAGGAGGTCTACTACTTCCGCATCTCGCCGCCGCAGGGATTTGGGCAGCAGATGCTCTACACGGAGGACGGCGAGTGCGTCGCGCACGTCGTCCGCGACGGCGACACGGTGCTGCTGCCGTACGGCTACCACCCGGTCGCCGCCGCGCCGGGATATCGCCTCTATTACCTGTGGGGGATGGCGGGCGAGCGCCGCAAGCTCGCGCTGCATGAAGACCCCGCGCACAAGTGGATTCATACGTCATGACACGAGTGAAGCTCGATCGCGCCGAGATCGTCCGTCAGATCGAACAGCTGGGGGTCGTGGCCGTCATCGATTTGATCCGCGGGCTTGCGCCCACGCTCCCCGAAGGGTTTCTTCTTGGAGCGGGGACCGTTCTGAACGCATCCATTGCGCACGCGGTGATTGGCGCCGGCGCGCAGTTCGTGATCTCTCCCGTGTTCCGCCGCGAAGTGATCGCCGCGTGCCACGAGCACGACGTGCCGGCGGCGCCCGGCTGTTTCACGCCGACCGAGATCCTGGAAGCACACGACGCGGGCGCCGACATCGTGAAAATCTTTCCTGCGACCGCGCTCGGGCCCCAATACATAAAGGACGTGCGTGCGCCGCTGCCGCAGGTGAGGCTGATGCCGACCGGCGGCGTCTCCCCGGACAACGCGGGCGACTGGATTCGCGCCGGAGCGATCGCGGTGGCGGCGGGGTCGTCGCTGCTTGACTCCAAGGCCATCGAGAGCGGCCGGTTCGAAGTGATCACCAACAACGCGCGCCGGATCGTTGCGAACGTCGCGGAGGCGAGAGAGGCAAAGTGAGCGCGAAGGTCATCACGTTTGGCGAGCTGATGCTGCGGCTCGGCCCGCCGGGATTCGAGCGGCTGCTGCAATCGCCCATGCTGGTGGCGACGTTCGGCGGCGGCGAAGCCAATGTCGCGGTCAGCCTGGCGCAGTTCGGGCTCGACAGCCACTATGTCACGCGGCTTCCGCAGAACGCGATCGGCGACGCGGCGGTGCGGGCGCTGCGCGCCGAAGGGGTCGCGACGGATCTGATCGTCCGCGGCGGCAGCCGCATGGGCATTTACTTCACGGAGACCGGTGCCAGCCAGCGCGCGTCGACCGTGCTCTACGACCGCGCGAACTCCGCGATCAGCGAGATTCCTCCCGACGCCCTCGACTGGGATCGCGTGATGGGTGGCGCGGCGTGGTTTCACGTCACGGGGATCACGCCGGCGCTCGGCGAGAAGGGCACCACGGCGACGATCGCGGCGGTAGCGGCCGCGAAACGCGCGGGCGCGCGCATCAGCGTCGACCTGAACTATCGGAAGAAGCTGTGGACCGTCGCGCAGGCGCAGAAAACCATGCGTCCGCTGATGCGCGACGTCGATGTGGTCATCGCGAACGAGGAAGATTTGCAATGCGTCCTCGGGATCGACGTGGCGGGCGCCGACGTCACGTCCGGCACGCTCGACGTGAACGCGTACCGCGGCGCCGCCGAGCGTGTCACGAAAGAGCTCGGACCGCCCATGGTCGCGATCACGCTGCGCGAAAGCCTCTCCGCCAGCGACAACGGCTGGAGTGCGGTGCTCTGGGACGGAAAGGCAGTGCATCAGAGCCAGCGGTACGTTGTGCGCCTCGTCGATCGCATCGGCGGCGGCGATAGCTTCGCTGCGGGACTGATCTACGGTCTCATCACGGGCCGCTCTCATGATGCCGCGCTTCGATTTGCGGTGGCTGCGAGTGCGCTGAAGCAGACCATCCCCGGCGACTTCAACCGCGCGAGCGTCGGAGAAGTCGACGCGCTCGCCGGGGGCGACGCGTCCGGCCGCGTTCAGCGTTAAGGCGAACCAAAAGCGAACAAAAGGTGCCAGGCACCGAAAGTGCCAGCCACCAACGGTGCCAGCCACCAAAAGTGCCAGCCACTTCGCACAGGATGACGGACCTCCAAGAGCAATTCGGCGAAATCGACATCTACCTGTTCGACCAGTTGCTCCGCGGGCGCATTCGTCCGGGCATGCGCGTGATAGACGCGGGGTGCGGCGGCGGACGCAATCTGGTCTATTTCCTCCGAAACGGGTACGACGTGTCCGGATGCGATCACGACCGCGCGGCGGTCGAATCGGTGCGCGCCATGGTGTCCCGGATGGCGCCGGCCCTTCCGGCAGAAAACTTCCGTGTCGAAGCGATCGAGTCGATGAGTTTTCCGGACGCGAGCGCTGATGTCGTCCTTGCCAGCGCCGTCCTGCACTTTGCCGACAGCGATGACCAGTTCGACGCGATGGTGAGCAGTGCCTGGCGCGTGCTCAAACCTGGCGGCCTGTTCTTCGCGCGCCTTGCGTCGTCTATCGGGATCGAAGATCAAGTGCACCGGATCGTCGGTCGCCGCCATCGACTGCCGGATGGCAGCGATCGATACCTTGTCGACGTTCCATTACTTCTGCGGTTGACCAGCCGACTGGGCGGCGACCTGCTCGATCCGATCAAGACTACTGTCGTCCATGACCAGCGGTCGATGACGACGTGGGTGGCGCGTAAACGAGCGATCTGACCGCAGGGATAAACCCTGCGCTATGGGGCCGCCCTTTACGGGACGTCGAAGCACCTATGCACAACGACGAAGCACGAGCACTGCTCCGGCACACGGTTGCGACCATCGCGTACCGCGGCGGGAAGGCAGTGCGCGACGCTCCGGAGTCGTTCGCCGCGTATCGCGTGGCGCCGGCATCGCGAACACCGGCCGACATTCTTGCGCACATTGGCGACCTGTTCGACTGGGCGATGTCCCTGGTCGACGGGCAGCACGTATGGCACGACTCGACGCCGCTTCCGTGGCAATCGGAGGTCGCGCGCTTCTTCGACGTGCTCCGCCGGTTCGACGACAAACTCGGGTCGGGGACGCCTCTCGGCTGTGCACCGGAGAAGCTGGTTCAGGGGCCGATCGCAGATGCGCTCACCCACATCGGCCAGATCGCGATGTTGCGCCGGATCGCAGACGTGCCGATCCGCGGCGAGAGCTACTACCGCGCAGATATCGTCGTGGGCCGCGTCGGCCCAGAGCAGACTCCACCGAAGCTGGAATTCGACTAGACGTCGAGCTCGCCGCGTCCGACGAGCACCGACTGCCCTCCAACCCTGACGCGCGTGATCGCGTCGTCTCGCGTGTCGATTGAGATGTGGATCCTGCTCGGCCGCCGCATCGCGACCCCCTGCAGACTGACGATGTTCTGCGCCGCGGCGGCTGACACCACGGCATGGTGGAACAGATAGCAGCCGAGCGGACCGCTCGCGCCGCCGGTCGCCGGATCTTCAGCGATCCCGAATCCGGGCGCGAGCATGCGGCTGTAGACGGTGTGCGCAGCGCCGGGATGCGGCGCGCCCGAGGTCGTAAAGAAGAACGTCGCGAGCTCCGGCAGTCCCGAATCGCGGCAGCACCGCGCGACCGCGCGGCGGTCGACGACTGCGCGATCGACCGCGTCGCGCGTCGTCAGCGCGACGAGCAGGAACGGCACGCCGCAGGAGACCATCTGGTTCGGCAGGCCGTCGACGAGATCAGATTCCTCCACGCCCGCCGCCGCCGCGAACGTCCCGCGATCGGAGATCGCACCCCCGAAGGACGGAAGCAGCTGCGTCATCCACGCGAACGACAATTCGCGTTCGTTCCACTCGAGCGAGACCGGAATCGGCCCCACGCCCAGCTCGAACACGAACTCGCCCCGTCCGCGCGCGATCACGCCTTCCATGGCGAGCGCGAACGTGCTGCCGATGACGGGATGACCCGCCATCGGCAGCTCTTCGCCCGGCGTGAAGATGCGCATCCTGACGTCGCCGTTCTTTTCGCGTGGAAAGACGAACGTGCATTCGGAGAAGTTCATCTCGCCCGTGATCGCCTGCATCATCTCCGTGGTGATCGATCCGGGTTCCGGAAAGACGGCGAGCTGATTGCCCTCGAGTGGCCGATCGGTGAACACGTCCAGATGCAGGTAGCGCATGAGAGTCCACGATTCCAGACTTCGGTTGTTCGCGCAAGGGGCATTCGAGCAATGGCCACCGGCAGTGCATCTTCGAGCAGCTTTCGCTGGCTGGAACTGACGCTGCCAAGATCAAACAGGAGGACGCGAGAAAGGGATTGGGTACGAATGCAGCGTGACATTGAAGGCTGTTGATTGGGTGAACCGAGGTTAAGATCTCCCGAGTACAGATGGAGGAATCCCTACAGTGGCGAAACGCGGGAAGAAAGAACCATCGCTCTTCGATGACGGCGGAGCGGCAGTCGATACACGCGGACCGGGCGGACCGAATGAGCCTGAGGGTGTCGCGCTGCACGAGGCGGCGCAGACGCGCTACCTCAATTACGCGCTTTCGGTCATAACGTCGCGCGCGTTGCCGGACGTCCGCGACGGGCTGAAGCCTGTTCAGCGCCGCATTCTCTACACGATGTGGCAGCAGAACCTGACGGCTGACGCGAAGCACCGCAAGTGCGCGAAGGTCGTGGGCGACGTGATGGGCAACTACCATCCGCACGGCGACTCCGCGCTCTACGAGACGCTCGTGCGCATGGCGCAGCCGTTCTCGCTGCGCTACCCGCTGATCGACGGCTCCGGCAACTTCGGATCGCTCGATGGCGACAGCGCCGCCGCGATGCGGTACACGGAATGCCGCCTGGCGCGCCTCAGCGACGAGCTGCTGACCGAGATCGATCAGACAACGGTGCCGTTCCGGCCGAATTACGACGGCACGCGCACTGAGCCGGTCGTGCTGCCCTCGCGCATTCCCAACCTGCTGATCAACGGCGCGACCGGAATCGCGGTCGGCATGGCAACCAACATCCCGCCGCACAACCTCGGCGAGATCTGCACCGCGCTCATCAAGCTGCTCGGGAACGCCGACTTGAGCAGCGTCCAATTGTGCCGCTATGTCAAGGGGCCCGACTTCCCGACCGGCTGCCAAATGCTCAACTCGCCGGAGGAGCTGAAGGAAATCTACAAGACCGGCTCCGGCGCCATCCGGCTTCGCGCGACGTGGGAAGAAGGCCCGGTCACGCGCGCCGCGAAGACGATCTACGTCACGAGCGTCCCCTACACGATCAACAAGGCGACGCTCGTCGAGCGGATCGCCGAAGTGGCGCTCAGCCGCAAGCTGCCGCCGCTCGTCGACGTCAAGGACCTGTCGACCGACGATGTGCGGATCGCGCTGGAGCTGAAGAGGGACGCCGATGAAAAGATGGTGATGGCGTACCTGTTCAAGCACACGCCGCTGCAGACCAGCTTCATCGTCAACCTCACCTGCCTGATTCCGACGGAGAACCCTGAAGTCGGCCGCCCTGAGCGTCTCGACCTTCACGCGATGCTCTGGCACTTCCTGCATTTCCGGCTCGAGGTCGTGACGAAGCGTCTCGAGCACGAGCTCGCGGCGATCAAGAAGCGGGTGCACATCCTCGAAGGGTTCGAGAAGGTCTTCGACGCGCTCGACGAGATCCTGAAGATCGTCCGCAAGTCGGACGGCAAGGCGGATGCGGCGCAGCAGATCATCAAGCGCTTCGCGCTGGACGCCGAGCAGACCGATGCGATTCTCGAGCTGAAGATCTACCGCCTCGCGCGCCTCGAGATGCTGATCATCCGCAAGGAGCTCGAGGACCGTCGCCGGCGCATGCGCCAGATCAACACGCTGCTCAAGGACGAGCAGAGCCGCTGGGACATCGTCCGCGTCGAGATTGAAGAGATCCAGAAGAAGTACGGCGACGCGAGGCGGACCAGCATCGCCACCGATGAAGGGGAGGCGGAGTACACGGCCCAGGACTTCATCGTCGAAGAAGACAACGTCGTCATCGTGTCGCGCGACGGCTGGGTGAAGCGGCAGAAGGAAGTGAAGGACGTCGCGTCGACGCGCCTGCGCGAGGGGGACGCGGTGATGGCGGTGCTGCCGGGCAGCACGCGGTCGTCGGTCGTCTTTTTCAGCAACTTCGGCGTCGCGTATACGTCGCGCATCACGGACGTGCCTGCGTCGACCGGCTACGGCGAGCCGATCCAGCGCTTCTTCAAGCTGAAGGACGGTGAACGCATCGTCGGCGCGTTGAGCCTCGATCCGCGTGTCGTGGGGAACATCACGCCAAAGAAGGAAGGGGCTGTGCCGCCGGTGCACGCCGTTGCGGTTTCGAGCGATGGCTACAGCATGCGGTTCAGCGTCGAGCCGTTCGTCGAGCCGAGCACGCGCGCGGGCCGGCGATACGCGCGCGCGGCGGACGGTGCGGAGCTCGTCGGGGTCGCGCGAGTCACGGGAGACGAGATCCTCATCGCGGCGACGCGCGAGGCGCGCGCGATGCTGACCAGGGTCGACGAGGTGAATTTCCTGTCAGGCCCCGGCCGCGGGGTCATCCTGATCAAGCTGACCTCTGACGCCGATCGCGTGCTTGGGTTCGTCGCGTCCTCCGGCGATCGCGATCTCATGACCGTGGAGACGAGCCGCGGCGCCGAGCAGACGATCAGCACCGCGAAGTACGAAGTGACGGGGCGCGGCGGCAAGGGACGCGAGCTGCTTCAGCGGGGGCAGTTTACGAAGATCGTGTGGCCGACCCCGGATGCACCACAACCATTGTTCGAGTAGATGGCGGGGCTAAACGCCCCGCCCTACGTTAGGATTAATAGGGTATGGCAGGGTGGCAGGAGTTCACCGGGCTCAACCGCGGCTACGTTCTCGAGCTCTACGACAAATATCGCCAGGATCCCACGTCGGTCGACGTGGAGACCCGCGCGCTCTTCGATCAATGGACCCCGCCAGGCGACTCCGTTCCGGTCGCGGTGGGTGTTCCGTACGAGAAGATCGTCGGCGCGGCGAACCTCGCGCAGGCCATCCGGCGCTACGGTCACCTTGCGGCGCGGCTGGACCCGCTCGCGATGCGTCCGCCGATCGGCGATCCATCGCTGCTGCCCGGGACCCACGACGTCACCGAGGATGATCTCCGCGCGCTGCCCGCGAACCTCCTGATGTCGCCGGTTTGCGAGACCGCGGCGAACATGCTCGAGGCCATCGGCGCGTTTCGCAGCATCTACTGCTCGACCACGGGCTACGACTACGCGCACGTCTTCGTCCCCGAGGAGCGCCACTGGCTGCGACAGGCAGCCGAATGCGGACGCTTCCGGGCGCCGTCCGATCCCATCAGCCCTGTCGCGCTGCTCGAACGCCTCACGCAGATCGAGGTCTTCGAGCGGTTCCTGCACCGCACGTTCCCCGGGAAGACGCGCTTCTCGATTGAAGGGCTCGACATGCTGATCCCGATCCTCGACGAGGTGATCGGGGAAGCGGCGGAGTCCGGGATCCGCAACATCCTGATCGGGATGGCACACCGCGGGCGTCTGAACGTGATGGCGCACGTGCTGAACAAGCCGTACGCGCAGATCCTCGCGGAGTTCAAGGAGCCGATCTCGTCGCGCGTGTTCCGCGAAGACATGGCGTGGACGGGGGACGTCAAGTACCACGCGGGCGCGCACCGCGCGATCAAGGGAGGCCGCGAGATGGAGCTCGTGGTCTCGATGCCGCCCAACCCGAGCCACCTCGAGGCGATCGATCCAATCGTCGAAGGCATGGCGCGCGCGGCGGGCACCGTCGTCGACCCATCCGGCGCGCCGGTGTTCGATCCGACCCGCAGCCTGCCGATCCTGATTCATGGCGACGCCGCGTTCCCGGGTCAGGGCATCGTCGCCGAGACGCTGAATCTCAGCCGGCTGCCCGGGTACCAGACCGGCGGCACGATACACGTCATCGTCAACAACCAGCTCGGGTTCTCCACGGGGCCTGAAGACGAGTACAGCACCTCGTACGCGAGCGGGCTCGCTCGCGGATTCAAGATCCCGATCGTGCACGTCAACGCGGACGATCCCGAGGCCTGCGTCGAAGCGGCGCGCCTCGCGTTCGCGTATCGCGAGCGGTTCCAGCGCGATTTCCTCATCGATCTGATCGGCTATCGCCGTCACGGACACAACGAAGGGGACGAGCCCGCGTTCACGCAACCGCTGATGTATCAGAAGGTCGCGGCGCATCCGACAGTGCGCGGGATCTGGGCGCGAACGCTCGAGGAGCGCGGCGAGATCCAGCCCGGATTCGCGGACGAGCTCACGAAGAAACACACCGATGAACTGCAGGCCGTCATGGACGCGCTGCAGCCGGAAGAGGACTTCGTCGAGCCGCAGCCGGAGGAGCCGCCGCCGGGGGCCGCCTCGAAAGTGGCGACCGGCGTGCCGGTCGAGCGGCTGCGCGAGATGAACGACGCGCTGCTGGAGATGCCGCCGGACTTCACAATCCACCGCAAGCTGGAGCGCGTGCGCGAGAAGCGCACCCACATGCTGGACAACGTCGACGAGCGGGTGGTGGATTGGTCGGCGGCCGAGGAGCTGGCGCTCGCGTCAATTCTTGCGGACGGCATCAGCATCCGGCTCACCGGCGAGGACGTCGAGCGCGGCACCTTCAGCCATCGTCACGCGGTGCTGCACGACGCACGCGACGGCAAGGTGCACGTGCCGCTCCAGTCGTTCCCGCATGCCCGCGCCGCGTTCGAGATTCACAACAGTCCGCTGAGCGAGAACGCCGTCGTCGGATTCGAGTACGGCTACAACATCCAGGAGCCGTCCCGCCTGGTCGTCTGGGAAGCGCAGTACGGCGACTTCATCAATGGCGCGCAGACGATGATCGACGAGTTCATCGTGTCGGCGCGCGGCAAATGGGGATTGCGGCCATCGCTCGTGTTCCTGCTGCCGCACGCGCACGAAGGACAAGGTCCCGATCACGCGAGCGCGAGGCCCGAGCGGTTCCTGCAGCTCGCGGCCGATATCAACATCCGGGTCGCCAACTGCACAACGGCCGCGCAATATTTCCACCTGCTCCGCCGCCAGGCCGCGCTGCTGCAGGTCGATCCGCTCCCGCTCGTCGTGCTGACGCCGAAGGGCCTGCTGCGGCATGCGGCGGTCGCGTCGACCCCCCGCGAGCTCGCCGAAGGGCGGTTCCAGATGGTGCTGCCCGACGAGGACGCGTTGACCCGCGCGCCGGAGATTCGCCGACTCCTCGTCTGTTCAGGGAAGGTGTATGTGGATTTGATCTCGAGCGAGCACCGCGCCTCGCACCGGGACGTCGCCGTCTGTCGGCTCGAGCAGCTCTATCCGGTGCCCATGCGCGATCTGCGTGCGATGTTCGACAGCTATCCCAAGGCCGTGGAGATCGTGTGGGTGCAGGAAGAGCCGGAGAACATGGGCGCGTGGGATTTCATCCGTCCTCACCTGCAGGAAGTGTCGGGCGGCCGCGCCGTCCGCCACGTCACGCGTCCACGCAGCGCGAGCCCCGCGGAAGGATCGGCCGCGCGACACGCGCTCAACCAGCAGGTGCTCGTGAACCTCGCGTTCATCGGCAGGCCCGTCCCGCGCGAAGGCGCAGTGGCCCAGCAGGCGCGTCGCGACAGCGAGTTGACTTCGGTGAAAGACTAAGCGGTTTCAGATCCGGGTCACGCGCGGGTCCTGTCCGTTGACAGCCCCACGCCGTCCCTCGCCAAGTGCACTTGTCACGGGTGTGGCTCGGGCGTGCGGCGCGGGGCGGCCCCGTCAACGGCCACCCGCGCGCATCACCTGCGAAACCGCCCATTCTAAGGATTCAGCGATTCGTCGATTCCCCGGATTAGGGATCCACGATTCGCGATTAGGGATTTCCGATTAGGGATGAGGGATTCAATTCAGCGACAGGATGATCAGTATGGCATCGAATATCGTCGTACCTGAAGTAGGCGAATCGATCGTGGACGCGCGCGTGGCGAAGTGGCTGCGCAAAGAAGGGGACGCGGTCTCTGCCGGCGATCCGCTCGTCGAGCTCGAGACGGACAAGATCGACGTCGAGGTTTCCGCGCCGCAGGCGGGCGTGCTGAAACGCATCGATCGCAAGGATGGCGAGGACGTCAAGGTTGGCGAGGTGCTCGGCGTGATCGAGGATGGCGCCGGCGCCACCGCGGCTGCGCCGACCCCCGCGCAGCCGAAGAGCGCAGCGCCGCCGCCGCCCGCGACGTCAGCGCCCGCGGAGAAGACGCGCGCGACGCCGACGGCGCGCAAGGCGGCCGAGGAGCACGAGGTGGATCTCAGCCGCGTGCGCGGCAGCGGCGACGCAGGGCGCGTGATGAAACGCGACGTCGAGCAGGCGGCGGGCGGCGCGAATGGTCGCGGGGTGCAGGTGCCGGAAACCGTGAAGCCAGCGGCACCGGAGCAGGCGAAGGCGCGCCCCGTGCCGCCGGTCGCCGAGATGCCCCGGCCGGCTTCGGGCGATCGCACCGACGAGCGCGTCCGCATGTCGAAGCGCCGCGCCACGATCGCGAAGCGGCTCGTCGAGGCGCAGAGCACCGCGGCGATGCTCACGACGTTCAATGAAGTCGACATGTCCGCCGTGATGGCGCTTCGCGAGCGCCACAAGCAGTCGTTCAAGGAGCGGCACGGCGTCGGCCTTGGCATCGCGTCGTTCTTCGTCAAGGCCTCGATCGGCGCGCTGCGCGCGTTCCCCCGGATCAACGCGGAGATCCAGGGGGAGGAGATGGTGCTGAAGCACTACTACGATATCGGCGTCGCGGTCGGCGCGAGCGAAGGGCTCGTCGTCCCGGTGCTGCGCGATGCGGACCGGATGTCGTTTTCACAGATCGAACAGCAGATTCGCGAATACGCGAAGCGCGCGGAAGACGGCACGCTGTCGCTTGCGGATCTGAAGGGGGGCACCTTCACGATCACGAACGGAGGCGTGTTCGGATCGCTCCTCAGCACGCCGATTCTCAACCCGCCGCAGGTCGGCATCCTGGGGCTCCACGCGATCCAGCAGCGCCCGATGGGCGTCAACGGCCAGATCGTGCTGCGGGCGATGATGTATGTCGCGCTTACCTACGATCACCGGATCGTCGATGGCGCCGAAGCCGTCCAATTCCTTGTTCGTATCAAACAGTTAGTCGAAGATCCCGCCGCCCTGCTGCTAGACTGATCTGACGTTGGCCACATACACAGCAAAAGACATTACGGTTCTCGAAGGCCTCGAGCCGGTCCGTAAGCGGCCCGGCATGTACATCGGGGGCGTCGGATCGACGGGGCTGCACCATCTCGTCTGGGAGATCCTCGACAACTCCATCGACGAGGCGATGAACGGGTACGCCTCGAACATCGTCGTTACGCTCCACGAGGACGGGGCGTCGATCACCATCAGCGACGATGGGCGAGGGATCCCGGTCGACAAGCATCCGAAGACCAAGAAGAGCGCGCTCGAGGTGATTTTCACCACGCTCCACGCGGGCGGAAAGTTCGAGGCGGGCAACTACAAGACCGCGGGCGGGCTGCACGGCGTCGGGGCGAGCGTCGTGAATGCGTTGTCGAAGGAGCTCATCGCCACCGTGCGCCGCGACGGCGCCGAGTGGGAGATGCGCTTCAAGCAGGGGCAGCCGGTCGGATCCGTGAAGAAGAACGGCGCCGCACGCGGCAGCGGCACCACCGTGTTCTTCAGGCCGGACGCGACGATCTTTCCGAAAATCGAATTCGACGCGGACACCATCAAGCAGCGCCTGGAGGTCTCCAGTTACCTGCACAAGGGCGTGAAGATCGTCTTCGAAGACGAGGCCAAGAACGAGAAGCAGGTCTTCCAGCACAGCGAAGGGCTCGCGGACTATCTGAAGACGATCCTGCGCGAGCGATCCGCCACACCTGTGCATGACGCGCCGTTCACGCTCGCGAAGGACAGCGACGAGACCGGTCTCCGCCTCGATATCGCGCTGCAGTGGACGCAGTCGACCGACGAGCACGTGCGCAGCTACGTGAACGGTATTCCGACGGGATCGGGCGGCACGCACGAAAACGGGTTCCGCGCAGGACTTGGGAAAGCGGTTCGCAACTTCATCGAGACGCATAACCTGTCGCCCAAGGGGGTCACGCTGACCGCGGAGGACATCCGCGAGGGGCTGGTGGCCGTCCTCAGCGTGTTCCTTGCGGAGCCGCAGTTCCAGGGGCAGACGAAGGATCGGCTGAACAACCCCGAGCTGGTGTCGGCGGTTGATTCGCAGGTGCGTCCCGCGCTCGAGCACTGGCTCAACACCAACATCAGCGTCGCCGAATCGATCGTCGCACGCGTCATCCTCGCGGCCCGTGCGCGCGAGGCGAGCCGCGCGGCGCAGCAGGAGGTCGCGCGCAAGACGGCCACATCGGGCCGGCTCACGCTGCCGGGCAAGCTCAGTGACTGCACCTCTCCCGGCCGCGCCGACAGCGAGCTCTTCATTGTTGAAGGAGACTCCGCAGGCGGATCCGCGAAGCAGGGGCGCGACCGCACACGCCAGGCGATCCTGCCGCTGCGCGGGAAGGTGCTGAACACCGAGAGCGCGTCACTGGCAAAGGTTCTCGAGAACAAAGAGCTCTCGGATCTTGTGACCGCACTGGGCTGCGGGCTCGGGAAGAATTTCGACGCCGCGAAGCTGCGCTACGGCCGCGTGATCATCCTGTCGGACGCGGACTCCGACGGGCACCACATTGCGACGCTGCTCCTGACCTTCATGTACCGGCACATGCCGGGTCTCATCACGACCGGCCGGGTGTTCCTCGCGCAGCCGCCGCTCTACCGCATCGACGTCGGCAAGGAAACGTTCTGGGCGCTGGACGATGCGCATCGCGATCGACTGCTGAAGGTGCACGGCAACGGCCGCGCGAGCGCGGAGATCACGCGGTTCAAGGGGCTCGGCGAAATGATCCCCAGGGTGCTGTGGGAGACGACCATGAATCCCCGCACGCGGCGACTGCTGCGGGTCGAGATCCTCGACCAGATCATCACGGACCGCGTCATCAGCGAACTGATGGGCAAAGATCCCTCCGCACGCTTCCGTTTCATTATGGACAGAGCGGAGGAGGCGGAGGAACTCGATGTGTAAATTCCGAAGCCTCCGGAGAGCACCGGCGAGCGCCTGCGGCCCGCGTGAGGCGCGAATGCGCCGAGCGCGTCCGAGTGGGGGTGGGGCCCCACGAGCAGTGAAAAAAGAAGCGGAGGAACTGGACGTCTGATGCGCACGAGAACCGGGACAGCGCAGCTGCCGCTGCACGGAGGCAAGGCGCCCGCCTGGCTCTTCTCGCGCATGATCAAGCTCGCGCGGGAAATCTCCATCCACATCGTGTCGGAGTACGGACCGGAAGAAATGCTCCGCCGTCTCTCCGATCCCTTCTGGTTCCAGGCGTTCGGGTGCGTGCTCGGGTTCGACTGGCACTCGAGCGGCGTGACGACGACCGTCACGGGGGCGCTGAAGGAAGGCATCCGCGGGCTCGAGCCGGATCTCGGACTTCATGCCGGCGGCGGCAAGGGGGCGGCCTCGCGGAAGACGCCTTCGGAGATCACCCTCGCCTGCGATCGACTGTCGATCGATCCGCGTCCGCTCGTGTATGCGAGCCGCATGAGCGCGAAGGTCGACAGCGCCGCCGTGCAGGACGGCTACCAGCTCTATCACCACGCCTTCTTCTTCACGCCGTCAGGCGGCTGGTGCGTGGTGCAGCAGGGGATGAACGACGCGAACGGCATGGCACGCCGCTATCACTGGCTGTCCGCGACGGTACGCAGCTACGTCAACGAGCCCCACGCCGCCGTCTGCGCTGAGGCGGAAGCGCCGACGCTGAATCTCGTCGCGCACGAGAGCGAGGGAGTCCGGACTGCGTCAGCGGAGTTGTCGCGGCAGGATCCGTCCGTCGTGCTGTCGGCCATCAGGGACATTCCCGCGCTCACGATGCCGCGGCGCCACGCGGTCCTCATCTCCGACGTGAACCCCAGTTATCTTCAGAAGATTCTGCTGAAGACGTACGATCGCGCGCCGGAGGATTTCGAGACGCTGCTCGGGATGGAAGGCGTGGGAGGAAAAACGCTGCGTGCGCTCGCGCTGGTGTCGGAAATCATCTACGGGACGCCGGCCAGCACGCGGGATCCGGCACGGTTCTCGTTCGCGCACGGCGGGAAGGATGGATTCCCGTATCCCGTCGATACCGGCACGTATGACAAGACGGTCGAAGTGCTCCGTGCCGCTGTCACTCGCGCCGGTATCGATCGGTCCGAACGCGTCCAGGCCCTGAAGCGCCTCGTCAAGTTCGGCGAGGAGCGCGTGCGAGCCCGGATGAAAGAAGAATAGACGCGCTTACTTCGGCGCTTTTGGGGTCTTCTTCGCGCCCATCGCCTTCGCCTTGACGATCTTCGTCGCGTTGGTGTCGGTGTGCCACACCGTCACGTGGTCGCCGGCCGACAGCTTCGCGAGCGATGCGACCGCCGCACCCGTCGCGGTATAGGTGGTGCTGGTGCCCGCCGAGTCCTTCACGGTGATGGTCTTTGCGGTCGCGTCGGTCGACACGACTTCACCCTTGGTGGACATCGCCTTGGCAGCCGGCGCCTTGGCCGTCTTGGGCGCCTTGGCCTGGTCATTCTTGGCCGCAGCGGGCGTGGTTGCGGCCGGCTTGCTGGCCGTCTGCTTGTCGGCGGCAGGCGCCTTCGCCGCCGTCTGCGCGTTGGCGGCGGCGGCGGTCGCCACGGCCACGGCAAGTGCGAGAACAATCTTCTTCACGGAACCCTCCCTCAAAAAAACGACTGAAAGTTATGGTGCCCACCGTCACTGCAATGGCACTGCCGCGCACGATTTCTTGAAACGTGACGAGATCTGCTTTCGTATGAATGACTTGCAAACAATGCACGATGGCAGTGTGGCTCTCCCCTCGCGCACAAATGCCACACCGGGGCGCTTCAGAAACGGTTCTACGGAGTGCGACCCGGTTCTGCAGGGTTCTGCGCGGTTCCTAGGTTCTACCAGGTTCAATGACGAGCACGATCTTCCCAATGTGCTCGCTCGACTCGAGACGACGATGCGCGTCGGCGGCCTGGGTGAACGGATACATGCGGTCGATGACGGGCGCGACGCGCCGTGATGCGAGAAGCGGCCAGACGTGCCGCTCGACCTCGCGCGCAATCGCGCCCTTCTCTTCGACAGTTCGCGCGCGCAGGGTGGATCCCGTCAGCGTCAGCCGGCGCTGGAGGATTGGCGTGAGACTGATCGACACGCGTGGTCCGGCCTGCGTGCCGATCTGCACCAGGCGGCCGTTCATGGCGAGGCAGTCGATGTTGCGCGCGACGTAGTCGCCGCCGACGATGTCGAGGATCACGTCGACGCCGGCGCCGCCGGTCTCGCGCTTGATCGTGGCGACGAAGTCCTCGTGCTTGTAATTGATCGCGGTCGTTGCGCCGAGCGTCCGGCACGCCTGGCACTTCTCGTCGGAGCCCGCGGTCGCAAAGACGATCGCGCCGAATGCACGGGCAAGCTGGATCGCCGTGGTCCCGATCCCGCTGGTGCCACCGTGAATGAGCACGCGTTCACCGGCGCGCAGCGCGGCGCGTTGAAAGAGGTTGGTCCACACGGTGAAGAAGGTTTCAGGCACCGCGGCGGCGCTCACCGCGTCGAACGTATCCGGAACGTGGAGGCACTGCACTTCCGGCGCCGCGCAGTATTCGGCGTAGCCTCCCCCCGAGACGAGCGCGCAGACACGGTCGCCAATCTGCAGCGCGCCGGCATCGTCGCCTCTCGCGACGATGGTGCCGGCGATTTCGAGTCCGGGAATGTCGGACGCGCCCGGGGGCGGCGGGTATTTGCCCATGCGCTGCATCACGTCGGGCCGGTTGACCCCCGCGGCATCGACGCGCACGACCACTTCGCGGGGCCCCGGTCGCGGCACCGGCCGCGTTGCGGCGCGAAGCACGTCGGGTCCGCCCGGCTGCGCAATCTCGATCGCTGTCATGTCCGGCGGTAGCTGAATCATCGCTTCACCTTCGTCCGTCGCCCGCGCGGGGCGGCTCTCGGGGCGCGCTTCCGCGGCAACGTCCGCGTCGGCTGGCCGGGCTGTCCGGTCGGCGTGTAGTAGCGCGTCAGCCACCGGCTCAGGCCGTCGAGCCCCGGGAAGAGGACGCGCTCGTTCACGTTCCCCTGATCGAGCTTGTCGCGGATCTCCCATTTCAGCTTCGCGGGTATCACCACGCGGCGGCACAACTGCGGCCGCTCGGCGAGCCATTGATCGAGGGTCGCCGAGGGACTCGACATCAGCGAAAAGAGCGCGAGCTGGTTCAGAATCCGTCGATCGACCGCCGGCGGCTCGAGGAAGACGACGAAGGGATCGCGGCTGAGCGCGTCGAAGTCACGGAGCGACTTGAAGGCGCCGAGCATCTCCACGGTGAAGGTATCAGACCCTTCCTCCTCGAGTATCCGCGTGAGGCGACGAGGCAACCGCTTGTTCGCTTCGACGAAATTGACGCACCATACCATGCCATCCTGATCGAATGTGGCAGGATTCTCGGTCGCGAAGTGGAGCGCCACAAGCGGCGAATAGGTCCAGTCGAGCAGACGCGTCGGCAGGCCGCGGTGCTGGCCGAGCGCGAGCCAGTCCCAGATCGAATCGGCGCCCGTCGCTTCGCTGTGCGCGTACTTCCTGAAGTTGCGCAGCAGCGCGAGCTCCAGCCGGCTGATATCGGCGCCCCGCGTGGCGAGCCGCACGAGCGAGCTCGCGAGCGTGGGATCCATCCGCGCGTGCCCGCGAAATGCAAAGGGCGAGCGGAAGCGCTGGAGCTCGTCGCTCCAGGATCCCTCGTACAGCGCGTCGAGAACGTCTAGCCAGCTCTTCATCATTGAATCGGCGGGGGCCCCTGCACCCCGCCTGGCGGCCTTCACTCGCTTTCGCTCCGTTCCGGCCGCACCGCAGTCATCCCTCTGGGTCTTTCGGAGGCACGCAGTCTGCACGCGCGTCCGCAGAGGGTTCGCAAACCACATGCCCGTCACCGCATTGTCTACTGATTTGTACCAGCTCACGATGATGGCCGGATATTTTCAATGCGGCCGTCACCTGGCCCAGGCCACCTTCGAGCTGTTCGTCCGCCGGCTGCCGCGGAACCGATCGTGCCTGCTCGCCGCCGGACTCGAACAGGCGCTGCAGTACATCGAGACGCTCCGGTTTACCGCGGACGAGGTGGCATTCATCCGGCAGCAGCCCCCCTTCGCGCGCACCGGCGGCGCGTTCTTTGACTATCTCGGAGCGTTTCGATTCACAGGCGAGGTGTGGGCGATGCGCGAAGGCACGCCGTTCTTCCCGAACGAGCCAATCCTGCGCGTCACCGCGCCGCTGGCGCAGGCGCAGCTGCTCGAAACGACGCTGCTGGCGATCGTCAACTTCCAGACGTCGATCGCAAGCAAGGCGCACCGCGTCGTCCATGCCGCCGCGGGGCGGCCGGTGATGGAGTTCGGCGCGCGCCGCGCGCATGGCCTCGACGCGGCCCTCTTCGCCGCGCGCGCGGCGTACCTCGCCGGCGTCAGCAGCACGTCGTACGTCGAAGCGGGGCGGCAGTTCGGAATTCCGCTGACGGGCACGATGGCGCACTCGTGGGTGCTCGCCGCGGCAAGCGAACGCGACGCGTTTACGTCGTACGCCGACATGTTCAATCCGCACACGGTGCTGCTGCTCGATACATTTGACGTTGAAGCGGCCACGCGCGCGGCAATTGACGCAGGGATGCGTCCCGCCGGCGTGCGCATCGACAGCGGCGATCTGCTCGCGCTCTCACGAACCGTTCGCGGCCTGCTCGATGCCGCCGGCCTCACATCCACCCGCGTGATCGCCAGCGGCGATCTCGACGAGAGGAAGATCCAGGATCTGATTCGCGCTGACGCGCCGATTGACAGCTATGCCGTCGGCACGGCGCTCGTGACGTCGGACGACGCGCCGGCGCTCGGCGGCGTTTACAAGCTGGTGGAGATCGAGTCGAACGGAGTGATGCGGCCTGTCATGAAACAGAGCGCAGGAAAGAGCACGTGGCCGGGACGGAAGCAGGTCTGGCGAGTGGTCGAGCGCGATACCGCCGCTCGAGATGTCATCGGGCTGCACACCCAGTCCCCGCCTGAGAACGCCGGTGCGTTGCTGGAACCCGTCATGCGCAACGGCCGCCGCGTGTCGCCACCGACGTCACTCGACGACGCCCGCCAGCACCGCGCCGAGATGGTCAGCCTCATGCCGGCAGCGTTCCGCGAGCTCTCGACGCCGGTGGATTACCTGGTCGAGCGAAGCGCAACCATCGGAGTTACCGGGTGACCGCGTAGACTTCTCCGACGGCCGCGCCGCGATTGTCGTCGCGGGTCCGATCGACGCGGATGTCGATGCGCCGCACCTGCCGCGATCCCTTCGGCGGCAGACGTACCGTTGACAGCCGCCACTGCGGGTCGGTCAGCACGACGCGATCGACCGGTCGATCGTCAATCGTGATCGAAACGGTAATCGGAGGATCGTCGGGCGCATCGAACGAGGTGCGCAGCGGAATCGAGATGAGCCGCGCATCGGATGGCACGAAGAGCGACGCGTGCCCTCCCATCCATCGAGACCGCCGGCCGCTCGCGTCCATCACCCACGGGCGCATCCCCGACGACACCGAAATCAGCCACGGCGGATCGCGCAGGTACGCCAATACGGCACTGGCAAGCGCCGCACTCGCCAGAAGCGCAAGAAGGCGGCGTCTCAGTGCCATCGGAGAAACACCCCGCGATATTGATCCCACGTCGTATCGCTGAAGGGGAGCACGCCGTTCCAGTACTGCGCCATCTGGAACACGTTGAGCGCGACGGCGCAGAGGACGATCGCCGCGACGACGTGGCGTCGTGGGCGCGCGGCGAATGCCCACTGGTAGAACGCGGCGAGGCCGATGGCGAACAGCGGCAGCGCATCCACGAAGCCGCGGTGTCCGAAGCTTCCTCCGAACTGCCAGTCCCACCAGCTCGCAATGAGGTACGTGTCCGCCGCCAGGAACGCACAGGCCGGGAGCACGAACGTGCGCGCGGAGTGCCCGGACCGCGCGAGCAGGATGAAACCGCCACACGCCAGCAGCAGGATTGGCGACCAGAAGAACAGCCCCTTCTGCGTGCTGAAAAGCACGCCGAAGATGCGCGGGGATCCGAAGTTGAATCCCAGCTCGCCGTACGAGCTGACGATCGGCCGCCCGGTTGCCTGGTAATAGATTGCCAGCTGCGGCGCGATCACGAGCAGGAAGACGGCGATCGTCAGCGCGATGCGGCGCATGTCGCGGCGGACGCTGAACGCGAAGCACATGAGAAGCAGGATATTCGTGTGCCGCACGAGCACGATCAGCCCCGCGACGAGGCCGCCGAGCGCCGCGGTCGAGAAACGCGGCCCGCGATCCCAACGCTCAATCAGGTCGACAAACGCGGCAAAGAGGAAGAACGAATACGCGTGGCTGTACGAGCTGTCAAAGGTCGCGTAATGAAACAGGCTCGTGCCGAGCAGAATCGTGACGAGCGTCGCCGCCGTCACGGCGCTCGTAAAATACCGGCGCAGCACGACCCCGAGGACCCACAGCCCGGCAATCGTCCAGAACAGCCCGGAGAGCCCCATCGCGTGCTGGTAATACAGCGTGAAGCCGTCAGGCGACAGGTTCGTCCACCGCGTGAGCGCGTGCGCGATCGCGAAGAACGGCGCCTGCATCACCGCGACGCCAATCGGATGCGCGTTCACCCAGCGATTCGTGCCCGGCCACCTGATAATTGCCGTAAAAGCGGGAAACTCGCCGCCGCAGCAGTCATCTGCGACGGATGCGAGCGTCGTGTCGTGGTAGATGAACCAGGACGGCAGGTAGACGTAATAGCTGAAGCCGTCCGAACGAATCGGGGCCGGCGCCAGGCCCGACGCATAGACGAACATGTACGCGGCCAGGCACGCTGCCGCCGCGGCGGCGATGACGGTCCTCACATCATTTCAGGCCGGACGGAAGACGCGGCGACGACAGCAGCCGCTCGAATTCCTCCCAGCGCTTCGCCGGCTGGTCCGCCGTGCCGCCGCGCGACTCGATGTAGCGGCGCACCATATCTTTTCCGAGGTTGTAGTTGATCACGTAGCTTCGATACTGACCGAAAAAGCGCACGCGCTGCATCGCGCGGTCGTGCGGCATCAACGCGTAGCGCTCCAGCCACGTCACGGCCTGCGCGCCATCGATCTGCTTGTTGATGTAGCGCCGTGCGGCTTCGTTGCCTGCATACGCGAGCTGATCGACGAGCCCCTGCACCTCGTAGTACTCGGCCGCCCGCGCGGGATCGAGGCCTGCAAGTGGAAAGAGGACCGTGCGTTCGAACTCGACACGATCCTTCCCGGGGAACGCGACCTCGATGCCGAAATTCGCGGTCCCCTCCGCGATGAGCGACTGCGGCGAGAACAGCGGGTATACCGTGAATTCCTTCCAGCCGCGGTCCTTCACCAGGTTTTTCTCGAGGAGCACGTTATAGACGTGATGTCCCGGGTAGCCTTCGTGGCACGCGAGGTCGATCGCGCGATCGATGTAGATCGGCAGATCGGTATTCACCTGGATCAGGCTCCGGAAGCCTCCCTGATACCAGTTGTAGCCGCTCCACGATTTATTGGTGACGTACTCGACCGTGAAACGTTCCCCTTCCGGAAGCGTCACGTGAGCGCGCGTCTTCTCGCGGCATGCCTCGATCGCCCGCTGAAACACGGCGTCCAGCTTCGGACGCGGGATCACGAATGCTCCGCGGAACGCATCGTATCGCTGCACGAGCGGACCGCTGCCGGGGAACCGTTGTTCCAGCCTGTCGAGGATTTCCTGGAAGTGCGACTCCGGCAGCGTCGGCGCGACCGCGTCGTACAGCGCCTTCGACTCGTCGTCGAACGACAGGCGCTCCCCCTTCAGTATCCGTACGCGGGCAGACAGCGCCGCAAGCTGCCGCTGCAGGTATTGAAGGCGAAGGCGGCCCATCTCGTCTGCGGGCTGCGGCTGCCCTGCGAGCGCGCCCGAGATCTCCGCCGCGTTCGCCGCGATCTGGTCGAGCCCGATCTTCTTCGCCTCGGCCTCCTGCTTCCATTCGGGAGGTCCGTAGTAGGCGTCGACATAGTCGGCATCATGCTGCCCGAGCGCCAGCACCAGCTTGACGTATCGCTCGGCGATGGCGCTGATGGGATCAGCGGGCATGAGTGTGACGGCGGCCGCGCAACACGCGGCACGGAGTAACGTACGCATTCGACATCCTCGTGCTAGAGCTTACGGAAAAGACTACCGCAAAGCGGGTGGTCCGCGGTTTGATAGAGGACTCCTGCGGCAATGCGACACCTCTTTTATTCGTTCCTTGGTTACTTCCTCACACCCGCCGGGCTCCTCGCGATGGGAGTGCTCGACTCTTCGCTCGTCTTTTTCCTGCCGCTCGGGATCGACTTCGTCGTCATCCTGCTCGCGGCGAGAAAGCCCGAATTGTTCTGGCTGTACACGATCCTCGCGACGATGGGATCGGTGATCGGCTCGGCGTTCACGTTCTGGATCGGCAGCAAGGTGGGGGAAGTGGGGCTGCACCGCTTCATCAAGCCGTCACGCCTCAAGCGCGTCCACCAGCGGGTCGGGCGCAGCGCGGCGGTTACCGTGGCCTCGCTCGCGATCGTCCCGCCGCCGTTTCCGTTTACCGCCTTCGTGCTGACGAGCGGCGCGACAAAGGTGAACGCGTGGACGTTCTTCGTCACGCTGGCGGGCGTGCGCGCGCTGCGGTTCGGCGCGGAGAGCGGCCTCGCCGCGTACTACGGCCGCGGCATTATCGCGTGGATGAAATCTCCCACGTTCACGGTCGTGGTCGGCATCATGACCGGTATGGCCATCGTCGGAACGTTGATTTCCGCCGTGGCCATTTACCGGAGTACGAAGAAGCGATCGTCGCGTCAGATGGTGAATCGCAGCAGCGCGGCCACGCCGCCGTAGTCCTTCAGCAGTTCCGGGTCCTCGATGAACGTGATCCTCGCGGATGTCTGCTTCGCCCTGGTGATCAGCTCGTCCGCGAGACGCACAACGTCGGGCGGCGAATCGGCCGCTTCTCCTGCGGAGACAGGTTCCACCACGGGCTCGGCGAGCACCGCATCGTTGGCGGACCCGATCGTCTGACCGACGGGCACCGCCTGCATCTGCGCCATCGTCGCGCCGATGAGGAGCTCGTCCACCTGCCCTTTCAGCAGCGCCGCGAGCGTATCTTCCGGACCGACGACGCCGAGGCCTCCCGCGCGATAGGCGCCGATCGCGGCTTCGACTTTCTCGCGATCGGTGCGCTCGTTCAGGCGCTGCATCGCTTCGTGCGTGCGCCGCACGATGGCGTCGGCCGAGGCATGCGCCTCGAGCCGCACGTTGTCGACGATTTTCGCCTCGAGCTGCTTCGGCATCTGCGAGCGGAGGAGCGGCCGCGACACCTCGTCGCACGACAGCACGATGTGATCGATGCCTTCCTCGCGGACGATGCGCTCGAGCGCCTCGACGACCTCCTTCGCGTGCTGCTGGTGGAAGTTGACGATGTGGCGCTGGTAGCGCGCCTGGGACCATCCGCCCTGCGACGTGGCGCGCGTCTTCACGTTGTTGATCGCATGTTCCGAGACGATCTCGCCCGCGGTAAACACGAGGATCCGCGCCGTGTTGGTGTCGGTGATCACCGCGGCATACGTCGGATACTGCGACTCGAGCCGCGCCAGTGGATAGAGATGCGGCCGATCGCCGATATGCAGCCAGTGCCGGTCGATCAGGGCAGCCATCTGGACCGTTTCGAACAGCTCACCCGCGGAGCACGCGAAAATTGCGACACTGTTCGACGACCGCTGGAGCTCCGTGTCGAGATACCGCGAGATCTTTTCGAGATCGCGGTCGAGGCTCGCGCGCTCGGGTGAATTGGGCGGGTACGTCCGGCTGCGTGCCTTGAATTCCTTCCGGATGAACGCCTGGTGCTGATCGCGGCCATGCTGGCCGGACTGTGTATTCAGATACACGCTGATGACCGGGTATGGCGCGGGTTCGAACGCGGCAAGCCGTTCCAGCTGTGCAGTCAGAGATTCTGTCGGGGACATATGCCTCCTCATCGGCCATCGGGCCTGTGATGAAACCGCAAGTCTCATGCCCGTTCCCCGCCACACTTTGACGTCAAGAACCGGATGGCGCGCCCGGAATCGCGTAACGTATCGTGACACCATGTTGAATGAGGATGCGCTGTGGGAGGCGGTGCTTCAGCGGGATGCGCGCTGGGACGGCGCCTTTGTTTATGCCGTTCCTTCGACCCGCATCTACTGCCGGCCGACATGCCCGAGCCGCCGGCCGCGCCGCGATGGTGTGCGCTTCTTCGCGCTGCCCGCCGCCGCCGCCGCGGCGGGGTACCGCGCGTGCCGCCGCTGCCACCCGGACGACGCGTCGGTCCCATCCCAGATTGAACATGTCCGGCGCGCGTGCGCGCTGATCGCAGGGGCTGACGGAAAACTGACGCTCGACGCGCTGGCCCGCCGCATCGGCGTCAGCGCGCATCATCTGCAGCGCATTTTCACTCGTGCGCTCGACATTTCACCGCGTGAGTACGAGGACGCGTGCCGTGTCGGCTGCCTGAAGGCGGGACTCCGATCGGGTGAAGGGGTCGCGAATGCAACGTATGATGCCGGGTTCGGATCGGGAAGCCGTGTGTACGAGCGTGCGCCGTCGGCCCTTGGCATGACGCCGGCGGCTTACGCGCGAGGCGGAAAAGGAGAAGACGTGAGATACACGATTGCGGATTCGCAGCTCGGTCGAATACTGGTCGCCGCGACGTCGCGTGGCGTATGCGCGGTGAAGCTCGGGAGCGACGACGCCGCGCTCGAGCGCGAGCTCCGCAAGGAGTTTCCATCCGCTGCGATTGCACAGGGGGACGCGGAATTCTCCGGATGGGTGGACGGGATCGTCAAGAGCGTCGCCGCCGGCGCCTCCGATCCGCGGCTGCCGCTCGACATCCGCGCGACCGCGTTTCAACGGCGTGTCTGGCGCGAGCTGCAGCGGATTCCGAGAGGCGCGACGCGGAGCTACCAGGAGGTCGCGCGGCGCATCGGCCACCCGACGGCGGCCCGCGCCGTCGCTCGCGCGTGCGCGACGAATCCTGTCGCCATCGTGATTCCCTGTCACCGCGTGGTCCGGGGGGACGGCGGGCTGGGGGGATACCACTGGGGACTCGATCGCAAGCGTGCATTGCTCGCGGCTGAGCGCGGCAAGTAGACTAGCGTCACTTCATGCCGGCTCGCCACGTTCCATACTGGTTCGATCGATTCCCGCGATCCCGTCGTCCGTCGTACCCGCGCTACCGCGGCGACGCGGAGACCTCCGTGGTCATCGTGGGCTGCGGTCTGACGGGTGCGGCGTGCGCGTTGTCCTTTGCGTCGGCAGGGGTGAAGACGATCGTGCTGGAGGCTGACGCGATCGGCGCAGCCACGACCGCGAGGTCGCTGGGCATCGGGCGCGAGGACTTCGATGCGTCATTCCGGGAAACCGCTGCGGCGCACGGGCTTCGGGCCGCGCGATCGCTGTGGCAGCAGATGCGCCGCGCCTCGCTGGACTTTCCCGCGGCGCTCCGCCGGCTCGGCGCGAAGGTTGGTCTTGCTCCCGCGGATCTCGTCATGTTCGTCCGACGCGACCCGGAGAGCGTTCGGCGCCTGCAGCGTGAATATCAGGCCCGCCGCGACGCCGGCTTCGATCATGGCTGGATCAAACCGGCCGCGCTCGCGCGTGACGCTGCCGTCGAATCAGGCGGAGCGATTCGCACGCACGGGTTCTCGCTCGATCCGTATCGTGTGTGCGTGGCGCTGGCCGCCGCCGCTGCCTCGCGCGGCTCGGCGATCTACGAGCGATCCGCCGTACGGCGGATTTGCGCGACGCGCAAGTACGTCGACGTCACGACCGGGGACAGCACGATTCGCGCGGAAGCCGTCGTCATTGCGACCGGTGCGCCGCTCGCGGATCTCCGCGCGCTGCGACGGCACCTGAAGGCGCAGCACAGCTACGTCGTCGTCACCGAGCCGCTGCCGGCCGCGGTGCGCCGCGAGGTCGGCTTGCGGAGCGCATCGATGCGCGATGCAGACGCGCCGCCCCATTTCCTCCGCTGGCTTCGTGACGATCGGCTCCTGTTTTCCGGCGGCGATCAGCGGGAGGTGCCTGCGCGGCTGCAGGAGAAAGCGCTCGTCCAGCGCACAGGCCAGTTGATGTACGAGCTGACGGTCCTCTACCCGGCGATCTCGGGTCTGCAGCCGGAATGGTCGTGGGACTTCCCGCATTACGAGACTGTCGATCGGCTGCCGTTTATCGGATTGCACCGCAACTTCCCGCGCCATTTGTTCGCGATCGAAGGCGCCCGCCACGGCGCGGCGTTTGCGTGGCTCGCCGCGCGGATCCTCCTGCGGCACTATCACGGCGAGCCGTCAAAAGGGGACGATTTGTTCGGATTTTCGCGCGTTCTGTAACGCCATCCCAACGCCCGGCACCACCGCCGGAATAGGTGGCTGGCACCAAAGGTGGCTGGCACCAAAGGTGCCAGCCACCTTTTCGCGTTTCGGTGCTGGCGGAAACCGGGCAGGAGTATGATTTCCCCGAGAAGGGGCCCCGCACCATGCAGCAACGTCCCGACCCGAACGCCGGCCGCACGGTCGTCCGACACGGCGAACATCTGATCGAACATCTGCTACGTCGCGCCGGCTTCGGCGCCAGCCAGGAAGAAATCGACGACTACATGGAGCTCGGATTCGGGGGCACCGTGCGCCGCCTGCTCGATTACGAGGCGGTGCCGGACGACGTCGACGCGCTGATTGGGAAGCCGGGATATGTGGGAATCACGGCGTTGGGCGGGTTCCAGCCGCGCACGAACATCACGCACTCGCGCCAGCGGTGGCTGTTCCGGATGGTCCACACGCGCCGTCCGCTTCAGGAGAAGATGACCCTCTTCTGGCATAACCACTTCGCCACGGCGTACTCGAAAATCGCTGGCGCCTACGGCAACACCGAAGGGGCGCGGTACATGGCCGCGAAGCCGTCCGAAGATCCCAACCAGGTCAAGGGGCAGATCGAGTTGTTCCGGGAGTACGCGCTGGGAAACTTCCGGGATCTGTTGACGGCGGTCGCGAAAGATACCGCGATGCTCGTGTGGCTCGATGGCCGCACGAACGTCAAGGGACGGCCGCAGGAGAATTTCGCGCGCGAGCTGATGGAGCTCTTCACGATGGGCGTGGACACGTTCGCCGAGACCGACGTTTACGCCGGCGCGCGCGTGTTCACCGGCTGGAACCTCTCGCGCCCGTCGAACGCGTATTACACCTTCAGCTACGTGGCGGTGCAGCACGACACGACAGCAAAGGACTTCACGTTTCCGATCTACTCGAACGGCAGCAAGACCATCCCGTCGCGATCGGCTGACGCCGGGATCCAGGACGGCGTCGATCTCATAAACGCGGTTGCCGCGCATCCCGCGACGGGCCCGCGGCTGGCGCGAAAGCTGTACCAGTTCTTCGTCAACGAAGTGTCCGAGCCGGATCCGGCGCTCATCTCCGAGCTCGCGCGGATCTATTACGACAGCAAGTTCGAGATGAAGCCCGTCATCGAGCACCTGCTGCTCTCGCCGCAGTTCGCGGATTCGTCAAACAGGTACGCGCGCTACTCGTGGCCCGCTGAATTCGTCGCGCGCGCCATCAAGGAAATCGGCTGGACCGGGTTTTCCGTCAACGACGCGTTGACGCCGACGGGCAACATGGGGCAGCAGCTGTTCGAGCCGCCGGACGTCGCCGGGTGGGACCTCGGCACCAACTGGTTCTCGAGCGGCGCGATGCTGACGCGCATGAACTTCGCGTCGCAGCTCGCGATGAACCAGAAGTTTAATCTCCGCGACGTCGCGCGCGCGGGAAGCCAGACTCCGGAAGCGCTCGTCTCGTTGATGCTCGACCGGCTGACGGCCGCGCCGTTCGCGCGCGAGCCGTACCAGGCGCTCGTGGACTACGCGCGCTCCGGCGGCGCGTGGACCGGTTCGGACGCGCAGCTGCTCACCAAGGCCGCAGGCCTCGCGCACCTCATCGTCGGATCCGGCGACTACCAGCTCGTGTAGGACACCGATCATGCCCATTACCAGACGCGAGTTCGTCCGCGGCGGCGTGGCCGCCTTTACGGTCTCCTTCGCCGCGCCGGCATTTCTGTCGGATCTTGCGCGGGCGCAGGGACGCACGCGCCGTAATCTCGTCGTGCTGTATCTGAGCGGCGGCAACGACGCGCTCAGCACCCTGATCCCTTACACCGACGCGCAGTATTACGCGCGCCGCCCCTCGATCGCCGTGCCGGCGGCCAACGTCCTGCAAATCGGCAGCGACGTCGCGGGGAAGCCGCTCGGCCTTCATCCGAGGCTCGCCGGGCTGCGCACGATCTTCAACGCCGGGAGGCTGGCGCTGGTTCAGCGCACCGGCTACGAGAACTCGAGCCGTTCGCACTTCGAAGGCACCGACATCTGGTCAACGGCGGACCCGCGGGTGCCGCAGGGCAACGGCTGGCTCGGACGGTACCTCGACACGCTGCCGTCGCCAGTGGATCCGCTGACCGCGTGGTCAACGGCGGGAACGATTCCGCGCACGCTGTTCTCGACCAAGGTGGCCGTCCCGTCGATTCCGAGCGTGACGGGCTACGCGTTCCAGACACCCAACAGCGGCGCCGAAGTGCAGGTCGCGCGCGACAGCGCGGAGCGGATTGCCTCGCACCTGCCGATCGATCAGCCGCACCTCGCGTTCGTGAACGGCAGCGCGCAGGCGGCCTTCGCGACGCTCGATCGCGTGACATCGGTCGGCGCGTACGTGTCGACGATTGCATATCCGAACAATGGCTTCGCGCTGGCGCTGCGCACGATCGCAGGCGCGATGGTGCAGGGGGTCGGCACGAAGGTGTTCTGGGTGCAGACGGGCGGCTACGACACCCACGCGGCTCAGGCGCCAAACCAGGTGGGCGGTTCGTACAACACGCTGATGGCGACGCTCAATGACGGCCTCTTCGCGTTCTACCAGGACCTGCTGAACCAGGGGCTCCTGGGCGACACGCTCGTGCTGCAGTTCTCCGAGTTCGGGCGCCGCATCAACGAAAACGGCAGCCAGGGAACCGACCACGGCGCCGCGAGCGTCATGATGGCGATGGGCGGCGGAGTCCGCGGCGGCATCTACGGCACCGCCCCCAACCTGCGCATCGCGCCGGACAACCCGACGCTCGAAAACAGCAGCAACGACGTCCACTACGAGACGGACTTCCGATCCGTCTACGCGAAGGCGATCGACTCATGGCTCGGCGGGGATTCCGTCCCGGTTCTTGGGGGCAACTTCAAATCGGGAGCGCCGGCGATCTTATAGCGGCAACTTTCACTGTCACGCCGTCTTCGCCCCCAAGATCGAACAGGAGAACGAGAGAAAGGGAGTTCATCCCTTTCTCTCGTTTTCTCTTTTGGCAGCGAAGACGGCGCGACAGTGAATGTCGTTGATTGATCTACCCTTCAGCGAAGATCCCTCTGAACGCCTGATCGATCTCCGGATACCGGAAATGGAACCCGTGCGACAGCGCGCGCTGCGGGACGACGCGCTGACCGGTGAGCACGAGCGCCTCCGCCATCTCGCCGAGCGCGATCTTCAATGGCCAGCCAGGCGTGGGCACCAGCGCCGGCCGGTGAAGGGCGCGGCCGAGCGCGCGCGCGAATTCGCGGTTGGTCACCGGCGACGGCGCCGCCGCATTCAAAGTGCCCGTGAGCGCGCGCGTATCGACAATCCAGCGCACCATTTCGATCCAGTCGATGCGGTGAATCCATGACATGTACTGGCGCCCGGATCCCACTCGGCCGCCGGCGAAGAACCTGAACGGCCTGACGAGCTTCTGGAGCGCGCCGCCGCTGCGCTCGATGACCATCGCGGTGCGCATCGTGACGACCCGCGTCGACGCGCTCGCCGCGCGCGCGGCCTCCGCTTCCCAGTCCTGGCACACGCGTGCGAGGAAGTCGTCCCCCGCAGGCGAGCTCTCCGTCTTCACGTCATCGTCCAGCGACGCTCCGTAGTACCCGGCGCCGCTGCCGCTGACGAAGACCGCCGGCGGATGTGCCGCCTTGCGGATTGCCTCGGCAAGCGTCTTCGTCGGGATGATCCGGCTGTCGCGGATGAGCGCCTTCCGCTGCGGCGTCCAGCGCGCATCGCCGATGCCGGACCCCGCGAGATTGACCACGGCATCCGCGCCGTCGATCACCAGTTCCCACGCGCCGCTGCCGCCAGGGTTCCAGCCCACGCGAGTGACGCCAGGGACGCCCGTCCCCGAGTCGTGCCGCGACTCGCCCGGCTTCAGGCTGCGGGTGAGGACGCGGACGTCGTGCCCTTCCTCCGCGTATCCTTCCGCGAGCGGGCTGCCGAGGAACCCCGTGCCGCCGGCTATGACGATACGCATGGAACGTTGGACGAAAAGGGTGTCACGTGGGTTTGCACTATAATCGACCCGTTCCCCGAGAGAATTCCGCGGTCCTGATGCGCCAGTTTACCCGTGCGTCGCTCGCCCTGCTCGCGCTGTGCGCGCTCGCCGCCGTGCCGCACGCTCAGTCGCGACCCTCGAGCGAGTTCCTGCCGGTTCCCGACAACGTGAAAGCGGACGGCCTGCCGCCGATCCCCGCATCATACGCGGCTGCGCTGGCGCCGTATGCGGGGTTTCGCCGCGCGCTGTTCGCCGGGTGGCATCCGTCGCGCCGCGAACTCCTGATCTCGACCACGTTCGGTAACGTCCCGCAGTTCCATTCTGTGGCCGGTCCCGGAATGGATCGCCAGCAAATCACCTTCTTTCCCGAAGGGCTGTCCGCGACGACCTCGGTCTCGTATGCCCCCGACGGCTCGTATCTGCTCCTCGGGAAGGAAGCCAGCGGCGGAGCAGCGGAAGCGATCCAGTTCTTTCGATACGACGTCAAGACCAGGCAGAGCACGCTGCTGACGGACGGCAAGTCGAAATACCTGTCAAATGTGTGGTCGAACCATGGAGGGCTCCTGGCGTTCGACTCGACCCAGCGAAACGGCCGCGATCGCGATCTGTACGTCATGGACCCGCTGGACCCGTCGACGACGCGGCGAATCGTGGAGATGCAGGGCGGGTGGTCGATCGCCGATTGGTCCCCGGACGATCGGCAGCTGCTGGTCATCAACGTGCCGGCTGGCGCAACCCGCACGTTCCTGTGGCTGGTCGATGTGAAGACGGGGGAGAAGAAATCCCTGACCCCGCTGAACGAAGAGATCCTCTGGCGCACGCCGCAGTTCTCTCCCGACGGCCGCTCCATCTACGCGCTCAGCAACAAGGATTCGGAACTGAGCCGCATCTGGAAATGCGATCTGGCGTCGGGGGAGTGGAAGCCGCTCGGCAGCCCCGATGAGATGATCGACAGCGCGTCGCTCTCTCCCGATGGGCGCCTCCTCGCCGTCGTCGTGTTCGCGCCGAACGGCAGCCGGCTGGAGCTGCGGGACGCGCGGACGATGGCGGTGCGCTCGACGCCGAAGCTTCCGAACGGACTGATCCTTTCCCGGCCCTCGTGGAAGCCGGATAGCTCGGAAGTCGCGTTCTCGTTCGCGTCGCCGGCCATGTACGGCGACGTGTTCTCCGCGAAGGCGGCGACAGGCGCGGTCGAACGATGGACGAACAGTGAGCCGGGCGTTTTCAATCCCGAGACGCTTCCGGAGCCTGAAATCGTCAAGTGGAAGAGTTTTGACGGCCTCGGATTTTCGGGCGTCGTCTATCGTCCGGCCGCCAGATTCACGGGGCCGCGCCCGGTGACCATCAGCTTCCATGGCGGGCCGAGTGGAACCGGCGCAATCGAGCGCCCGCGATTCCAGGGGAGAAGCAACTATTTTCTCAACGAGCTGGGGATCGCGATCATCTATCCGAACGTGCGCGGCAGCTACGGCTTTGGAAAAACCTTTGCGCGGCTCGACGATCAGCTGAAGCGCGAAGACTCGGTGAAAGACGTCGGCGCGGTGCTCGACTGGATCGCGTCGCAGCCGTGGCTCGACAAGAATCGCGTGATGCTGACGGGCGTCAGCTACGGCGGCTACATGTCATACGCCGCCGCGGAGATGTTCCCGGACCGCGTGAGATGCGCTATTTCGGCGAACGGAATCGCCGACTTCATCACGTACTTTCAGTATACGAATGAATCGCGTGTTGAGGATCGCCGCTCGGAATATGGTGACGAACGCGATCCATCCATGCGCGAGTTCCTCACGAAGATCTCACCGGTGACGCAGGCGGCCAAAGTGAAGGTGCCGTTGCTGATCGTGACCGGCGCGCGGGATCCGCGCGTGCCGCCGCAGCAGGGTGACGAAATGACCAAGGCGGTGAAGGCCAACGGGACGCCGGTGTGGCACCTCGTGTTCAGCGACGAGCCGCATGTGTTATTCGCCGCATCCGTGCCCAACAATAATTACTTCTTCTACGTGCAGACGCAGTTCATCCGGCAGTACCTGCTGAATTAGAAAATCGCCGTAATTGCCACGATTTCGTTCCCTGAATTTTAATTCCGGCGATTACGGCGATTCCGGCGATTGTGGCAATTCGTCGTTGAGCCACTCGTTCACCTCGTCGAGCACGTCGGCGAGCTCCGACCGCTGACGGCGCAAGCGCTGCCGCGTATCTTCCTTCGTGCGCCGCAGCAGGAACCAGGCGCGCACCGCATCGATGACGGCGGACTCGCGCTCAATGGCGAACAGCCCGCCGACCGCGATCGCGGCGAGGACAGCAAACGTCAGCAGGCCTGCACCGCGGCCCGCACGCCACCACGCGGCGCCGCTCAGCACTGCCAGCCACGCGCTGTAGATCAGGAACCCGCCCACCGCTTTCGCCGTCGCGGCGACATCTGGTTCGCGCCTGAACAAACGCGCGGCGTAGCCCGTGAGGTGGTACGGAACGACGAAGATCGCCAGCGCGGCGGCGGACACGGGGAGCAGCACGATTCCAGCCAGCGCTTCGCGGACCGCGAACCGGACCGCGTCACCGGTGGACAGCTGCCAGTCGAGATGACGATCGCGCAGTCCGAAGCGGCGCAGCCGCTCGTCGTAGCGCCGAAACCGCAGCAGCAGCTCGTCGTAGCGTTCGGGATGCGATGTGCGCAGGCGCTCGATTCCCGCGGCGATGATCCGGCGCCGAGCGACGCGTTCGTGCGGATCGCCGCCGTGCCCGCGCGCCGCCGCGTAGAGGCGATCGACGCGCTCGATGAGTGCCGCGTCCGCGCGCGCGTCCGCTTCTATCAGGAGCCGCCGCATGCGCTCCGCGATTCGATCCGTGAGCGCCCGCACGGCCTCAGGCGCCGCGCCGCCAGCCGCGAGATCCGCACAATGGAATCCCTGCCCG
>WNGF01001115.1_pt1 | contig 39604 bp, 38 predicted proteins | sample 5400641 | NCBI WGS metagenome assembly WNGF01 (sample SAMN13153371, study PRJNA577476) | soil metagenome | isolation source: 80 cm soil or saprolite under grassland replicate 2 | place: USA:California | collected 2016-06-15 | reverse complement strand
TGTCCTCGCCGAGCACCGACTTCACGACGCCGGGGCCGGTGAGGCCGAAGAAGGTGTCGTTCGGCTGGATGACGAAGCTACCCTGGCGCGGCAGGTAGGACCCTCCGCCGGCGTTGAAGCCGAACATGCACATGATCGACGGGACGACGCCGCTGATCTTGCGGAGCGCCGTGAACGCCTCGGCGTAGCCGTCGAGGCCGCCGACGCCTGCCGGCACGAAGGCGCCGGCGGAGTCGTTCATGCCGATGAGGGGGATGCCCTTCTCGCCGGCGAGGCGGAAGAGCCGCGCGAGCTTCGAGCCGTTCGTCGCGTCGATGGAGCCGGCGCGGACGGTGAAGTCGTGGCCGTAGCACGCGACGTCGCGCCCGTTGATGTTGAGGATGGCGGTGACGAGCGAGGCGCCGTCTAGATTCTTGCCCCAGTTCGAGAACAGGACGTTCGGCTCCTTGTCCGTGAGGACCCGGATCCGCTCCCACACCGTCATGCGGCCCTTCGCGTGCTGCTTCTCGATCTGGTCGATCGAGACCGCCCGCATCGGTCGCTGCAGGAGGTCGTACCCCTCCTTCATCGCCTCCTCGTACGCGCCAGTCGTCCGCGAGATCTCGCCGGGGATCGTGAACTCGACCCTCTCCGGGGCATCGAGCGGGTTCGTCAGGATGGGCTTCATCGCTTTCGTGGACATGGGCTCGTTCCTCGTCGGGAAGTGATGAATCTCCGCTGCGGCGCGGCCCCTTCGCACCCTGCTACCCTCTCGGCGGGCCGAGCTCGGAACCGGAGTGGACGGGTCGAAAAAAAGCGCCAGATTCTGACAAGTTCCCGGGCCGCCGGCAAGGGGATCACCTCCGCGCGGCGCGGCAGAAAATGACGCGTCACGGCAGCTGGGATGCCGTCGCAGAGGATCGGCGTGCAACCGCGGGGTCGGTGGGAAAGCGTCCGTTCGAGCGGGCGCAGGCGCGCAGGTGCCTAGGAGCTCCGGCTGCGGCCGCGGCCGCGGCCGAGGCGCAGCGCGCGCCGCGAGAGGTCCGCGATCGTCTCGTGGCGGAGCGCGGAGAGGAGCCCACCCGCGGCCGCGTCCGCCGCCTCGGCGAACGCGCGGCGCATGCCGGCGCCCACCGGGCAGCGGGGGTTCGGCTCGGCCGGGCTCGCCGCGAGCGGCCCGTCGCGCTCGACGGCACGGTAGACGTCCGCGAGCGTGATCTTCTCGGGCGCCCTCGCGAGCCGGTAGCCGCCGGAGCGCCCCTCGCGCGCATCGACGAGCCCCGCGGCGACGAGGTCCCCGAGGATGCGCCGCAGGAAGACCGCGTGCGTGTTCACGCTCGAAGCGACGTAGGCGGAGGGATAGCCGTCGCGCGACTGCGCGAGCACCGCGAGTGCGTGCGCGGCCATCGCAAATCGTCCGGAGCCCACGAGCCACGTCTAACCCTGCGAAGATCGGGCGTCAACGTGGCTTGCTCTGCCCGGGCCTCCAAGCGACGATGCGCGCCGTGCAGCGGGCCTTCTCCGTCGTGTACTGGGCGTTCTTCGTCCTCACCCTCCCGGTCCTCTTCGCGATCGCGCTCGTCGTGTTCCTCGCGACCGCCGCGTTCGACCGGCGCCGCGTCGCGTCGCACCTGTTCTCCTGCTGCTGGGGCACCTTCTACGTCGTCGCGAACCCGCTCTGGCGCATGAGGGTACACGGGAGGGAGCGCCTGCCCTGGCACGGCGCAGCGGTCCTCGTCGCGAACCACCTCTCGCTCCTCGACGTGCTCGTCCTCTACGGGCTCTTCCGGCCGTTCACGTACGTCGCGAAGGGCGAGCTGTTCCGGATCCCCTTCCTCGGCTGGAACATGGCGCTCAGCGGCTACGTCCCGGTCTGGCGCGGCGACCGGGAGTCGGTCCGGCGCATGATGGACGAATGTCGCGCGCACCTCGCGCGCGGGACCCCCGTCCTGCTCTTCCCGGAGGGGACGCGCTCGCCCGACGGCCGACTGCAGCCGTTCAAGGACGGCGCGTTCCGGCTCGCGCTCGACGCCGGGTGCCCGGTCTTTCCCATCGCCATCTCGGGGACCGGGGACGCGCTGCCCAAGCACGGGCTCGTCCTGCGTGGGCACATGGAGGCGGTCGTCCGGGTGCTCGACCCGATCCTCCCCGCCGCGCACCCGAGCGTGGAGGCGCTCAAGGGCGCCACGCGGGACGCGATCGCGGCGGCCCTGGCGAGCTCGTAACGGGCCGCTCGTCGGTGCACTCGCCGGCGGCCCGTCCCTCCGAGGGCCGTCCCTGGCGCGGCGCCGGGCCGGGGACATCTTTCCTCGCGCATGGGCGACGCGTATCGCATTCGGGGCGGCGTCGGGCCGCCGCTCCCGGGCATCGTCGGACCGTCGGAGCTCGACGCGCGCACGGACTGGATCCCGGTGCGGCGGACGCGCGAGCTCCTCGACGTGCTCGCCGCGCGGCTCGGGTCGGAGGTGGACCTCCACAAGATCGTGCTCGGAGTGCTGTGCCCGCTCCGCTCGGCGCTCGACGGCGCGCCGCTCGGCGCGCTCGTGGCGCGGCTGCCGCTGTCGCTCGCGCGCGAGCTCGCGGCGGGCGGCGTCGCCGTCGGCGGACGCGTCCGATCGCCGACGGGCGCCGGCGACTACCTGCTCGAGGTCGCGCGACTCGTGCTGCTCCCTCCCGCGCGGGCGGCGACCTACGTGCGCGCGGTGTTCGCGGCGGCGCGCGCGGTCCTCTCGCGCGAGGAGTCCGACGCGATCGCGGGGCGGCTCCCGGGCGACCTCGCCGACCTGTGGCGCAGGGCGTTATAGCGGGAGGTGGCGCGGCCGTCACGCGGCGCTCGGCTCGCCTCTCCCGCGCGGCAAGGTCACCATCACGAGCGTCTCGGTCTCGTCGGCCCGTGCGGAGATCTCGCCGCCGTGCCCGCGCACGATTTCGCGCGAGATGAAGAGCCCGAGCCCGAGGCCGGAGGCCTTCCGGCTCCGCTCGTCCGGCGGCCGCGAGAACGGCTCGAAGAGGTGGGCGAGCACCTCCGGCGGCATCCCGGGGCCCGTGTTCAAGACCGTGAGCACGACGTCCCCGGGGCCGCCGGTGATCACGACCCGGACCGCCGTCCCGGGATCGCCGTGGTCCACCGCGTTCGAGACGAGGTTCGACGCGACCTGCTCGAGCCGGTCGGGGTCCCAGTTCCCGGCGAGGTCCCCGTGCGTCTCGACGACGATCTCGCGATCCGGGTTCGCCGCCCGCAGCTCGTCCACGACGCGCCCGACGACCCCGCCGAGGTCCGCCTCGCGCCGCTGGACGGGGATGCCGGTGCCGAGGCGCGTGCGGGTGTAGGTGAGCAGGTCCGCGATGATCCGGCCCATGCGTCCCGCGGACGAGCGCATCCGCTCCACCGTGCGCGCCTGCCAGCCCTCGAGCCCGCCGCGCTTCTGCAGGAGCGCCGCGGACATGTGCACCGCGCCGAGCGGGTTTCGCAGGTCGTGTCCGACGATGCCGAGGATCGTGTCCACCGCGCGCCGGCGCCGCTCGACCTCCTCCTCGACGCGCCGGGCGGCCTCGATGGCGCCGGCGAGCTCGCGCGCGAGCCGGTCCCGCTCGAGCAGGAGCACGATGCGGTCGGCCGCGGTGCGCAGCAGCAGGAGCGCGCCTTCGTCGAGCGGATCGCCGCGCGTCCCGACGAAGAGCGCGCCGCGCGTCGCGCCGACGCTGAACGGGGCCGCCGCGCCGAGCCGCGTGCCGGCGGGGAACGGCGGCCCGGGATCCGGGGCGAGCCGCACCGCGCCCGCGGCGAGCGCCTCCGCGCAGAGCCCGCCCTCGAACCGCTGCGGCGTCCTGTCGTCGAGCCCCACCCCCACGGCGAGCGCGAACGCGTCGCCGTCGTCGACGAGCAGCGCCGCGCACGAGGCGGCGGGGAGCGCGTCGGCGAGGGCGCCCACGAGCCGGCGCGGCGCGCGCTCCTCCGGCTCCACCGCCAGCAGGCGGCGGAGGGCTTCGGGGAGCGCCCCGCATTCGGTCGCGCCCGCCGCGACGTGCTGGACCGCGTCGTCGGGCATCCCCGCATCGTGGGCGCGCCGGGCGGGCACCGGAACCCCCCGCGCGGCGCGCGCGACACCCTTTCCCCGCCTCGACGCGGTCCGGCAAAACTGGCCGGAACTCGGGCGGATCCGGCGAGGAATGGGCTGCGCGGATGCTGGACGGCGCGCGTGCGGCGCGGGTATGGTTGCGACCCTCGCGTGAGCCCGACAACGCCGATCGCAAAGGTGCTGGTCGCGAACCGCGGCGAGATCGCCGTCCGGGTCATGCGCACGTGCCGCGAGATGGGGATCGCGTCGGTCGCGGTCTATTCCGACGCGGACCGCGGATCGCTCCACGTGCGCTACGCCGACGAGGCGGTGCACGTCGGCGCCTCGCCCGCCCGCGAGAGCTACCTCGTCCTCGACCGGATCATCGACGCCGCGAAGCGCACCGGCGCCGACGCGATCCACCCGGGCTACGGCCTCCTCGCCGGGCGCGCCGACTTCGCGCGCGCCGTGGCGCGCGCCGGGATGACCTTCGTCGGCCCGTCCCCCGAGACGCTCGACCTCGTCTCGCTGAAGACCGCGGCGCGCCGGCGCGTGAGCGACGCGGGGATCCCGACGGTGCCCGGCTCGGAGGCGCCGATCGCCGACGACGCCGACGCGCGCGCGTTCGCGGATGCGCTCGGCTATCCCGTCGTGATCAAGGCGGCGGTGGGCGGCGGCGGACGCGGGATGATGCGCTGCGACCGCGCCGAGGACCTCGACGCGCTCTGGGAGGCGGCTCGCCGCGAGGCGGCCGCCGAGTACGGCGACGACCGGCTCTACCTCGAGAAGATGCTCGAGCGGGCGCGCCACGTCGAGGTGCAGGTCCTCGCGGACGAGCACGGCGGCGTGATCGCGCTCGGGGACCGCGAGTGCTCGGTGCAGCGCCGCGAGCAGAAGGTGATCGAGGAGGGGCCGAGCTGCGCCCTCGACGGCGAGGTGCGCCGGACGGTGGCCGAGGTCGCGGTGCGCGCCGCGCGGGCGGTGGGCCTCGTCGGCGCCGGCACGGTCGAGTTCCTCGCCGACGCGCAGCGCCGCGTCCACTTCCTCGAGCTCGACGCCGGGCTGCAGCCGGAGCACCCGGTCACGGAGATGGTCACCGGGCTCGACCTCGTCCGCCTGCAGCTCGAGATCGCCCGCGGCGGAGTCGTCCCGCGCCCGGAGGAGGTCGTGCGGCGCGGCCACGCGATCGAGGCGCGCATCTGCGCGGAGGACCCCACGAAGGGGTTCGAGCCTCAGCCCGGGAAGATCACCTACCTGCGCGTCCCGGGAGGCCCGGGCGTCCGCGACGACTCCGGCGTCTACACCGGGTTCGTCGTCCCTCACCACTACGAGCCGCTCCTCTCGAAGCTCGTCGCCTGGGCGCCGACGCGCGCGCTCGCGATCGACCGGCTCGTCCGCGCGCTCGGCGAGTACACGGTCCACGGCGTCGCGACGAACGTCGCCTGGCTCGGGGCGGCGCTCGCGCATCCCGCGTTCCGCTCGGGCGACTACGACACCTCGTTTTGCGCTCGCCACGCGCAGGAGCTCCTGCGCCCCGCGGATCGGAGCTTCGAGGAGGTCGCGATCGTCGCGGCGGCGGTCTCCGCGTTCAAGCGGGACCACGCCGAGGCCCAGGCGTTCGCGGCGCGCGCGGGCGCCGCCGGCGCGGACCGCTCCACCTGGGCGCGAGTCGGCCGGGCGCGCGCGCTGCGGGGAGGGCTGAGGTGAGCACCTATGTCGCCCGGCTCGACGGCGGCGAGCGCGAGGACGTGGTCGAGGTCCGCCGCCTCGGCGGCGGCCTCTACGAGGTGAAGCTGCGCGGCAAGGTGCACGTCGTCGACGCGTTCCGCCACGACTACGGCACGCTCTCGCTCGTCGTGGACCAGGCGAGCTACAGCGCGATGCTCGACTGGCGCGAGAGCAGGGTGAACGTGCGGCTGCGAAACGCGGTCGTGCCGCTCGAGCTGCTCGACGAGCGGAAGCTGAGGCTCAGGCGCGCCGCGCCGCGGCTCACGATCGAGGGGAAGCAGGCCGTGCTGGCGCCGGTGGCGGCCGTGGTGCGAAAGGTGCTCGTGAAGCAGGGCGAGCGCGTGAAGGCGGGCCAGGCGCTCGTCGTCGTCGAGGCGCTGGAGATGGAGAACGAGTTGCGGTCCCCGAAGGACGGCCAGGTCGTAGAGCTCCACGTGCAGGAGGGGCAGGCCGTGCCGGGGAACGCGAGGCTGTGCGCCGTCGAGTAGCGCGGCGCCGAGCGGGACTCACCGACGGAGGGAGTCACCCATGGCGGACAAGAAGAGCTGGCTCGAGGGGACGTACGGGAAGGCCGTGAAGAAGGCGCCCGAGCGGCGCGCGAGGTTCGAGACGTCCTCGGGCATCCCGGTGGACCCCGTGTACGCCGCCGGGGACGTGAAGCCGGGGCTCGAGGAGCGGCTCGGCCTCCCGGGCGACTACCCGTACACGCGCGGCGTTCAGTCGACGATGTACCGCGCGCGCTTCTGGACGATGCGCCAGTACGCCGGCTTCGGCTCCGCGGAGGAGTCGAACAAGCGCTACCACTACCTCCTGAAGGCGGGGCAGACCGGCCTCTCCGTCGCGTTCGACCTCCCCACGCAGATGGGGCGCGACTCCGATCACCCGCGCGCGCGCGGCGAGGTCGGCAAGGTCGGCGTCGCGATCGACTCGATCGCGGACATGGCGACCCTCCTCGACGGCATCCCGCTCGGCGAGGTGTCGTCGTCCATGACGATCAACTCGACGGCCGGCATCCTGCTCGCGCTCTACCAGGCGGTGGGGGAGAAGCAGGGCGTCAGCCCCGCCGACCTCCAGGGCACGATCCAGAACGACATCCTCAAGGAGTACGCGGCCCGCGGGACGTACATCTACCCGCCCGAGCCGTCGCTCCGGCTCATCACCGACATCTTCGCGTACACCGCGAAGGTGATGCCGAAGTGGAACCCGATCTCGATCTCCGGCTACCACATCCGCGAGGCCGGCTCGACCGCGGTGCAGGAGGTCGCGTTCACCCTCGCCGACGGCATCGCCTACGTGGACGCCGCGGTGAAGGCGGGGCTCGACGTCGACGTCTTCGCAGGCCGCCTCTCGTTCTTCTTCAACGCGCACAACGACCTCATCGAGGAGGTCGCGAAGTTCCGCGCGGCGCGCCGGCTCTGGGCGCGCATCATGAAGGAGCGCTTCAAGGCGAAGGACCCGCGCTCGATGATGCTGCGGTTCCACACGCAGACGGCGGGCTCGATGCTCACCGCGCAGCAGCCGGACAACAACATCGTACGCGTCACCATCCAGGCGCTCGCGGCGGTGCTCGGCGGCACGCAGTCGCTCCACACGAACTCGCGCGACGAGGCGCTCGGGCTTCCCACCGAGGAGTCGGCGCGGATCGCGCTGCGCACCCAGCAGATCATCGCGAACGAGGCGGGCGTCGCGGACGTGATCGACCCGTTCGGCGGCAGCTACGTCGTCGAGTCGATGACGGACGAGATCGAGGGGCGCGCCCAGGAGTACATCCGGAAGATCGACGAGATGGGCGGCATGGTCCACGCGATCTCGAAGGGCTACGTGCAGCGCGAGATCCAGGAGGCCGCCTACGCCTGGCAGAAGAAGGTCGAGGCGAAGGAGCAGGTCGTCGTCGGCGTGAACGCCTTCAAGGCCGACGACCCGCCCGTCACGGTGATGAAGGTGGATCCGGCGCTCGAGGACCATCAGATTTCGCGCCTCAAGGCGTTGCGCGCCGCGCGCAGCGCGACCGCGGCGAGGCAGGCGCTCGACGCCGTCCGCGCCGGGGCGAAGGGGAAGGAGAACCTCATGCCGGCGATCCTCGCCGCGGTGAAGGCCCAGGCGACGCTCGGGGAGATCTCGGACGCACTGCGCGAGGTGTTCGGCGAGTACCGGGAGACGGTGGTACTGTGACCGTCCGGTGAGCGACGAGAAGCCGAAGCCCCCGCCCGCCGAGCGCGCCGCGGCGACCACCCCCGCGCCGCCGAAGCTCGAGCGCGTCCCCACCGGCTACCGGCCGCCTCCGGTGCGGCCTCCGGCCGCGGCGGCGGGCACGCCGGCGTCCGCGCCGCCGCCGGCGCCGCGCGCGCCGGGCTCCTCCTACGGCATCGCCGCGCGCGAGGTGGGCGCCGACGCCGCGATCGCGGCGGGGCTCGCGCACCAGGGCAGGCTCGGCCAGGAGAGCGCGCTCGCCGTCTTCGCGCTCGCCGCCGCCATGCAGGCGACCGGGCGCCTGACGCTCACGCCCGAGGGGCGCTCTTCGTACGCGCTCTCCTTCCGTCGCGGCACCGTGGAGCACGCCGCGTCGAGCGATCCGGCGGACGACCTCGGGGGTTTCCTCGTCCGGAAGGGCGCGCTCCGACCGGAGGCGCTCGCGAAGGCGGACGCCGCGAAGGCGGGGCTCGGCGGCGATCTCGTCTCGGCGCTCATCGCCGAGCGGCTCGTGAACCCCGCGGACGTCGCCGCCCTCCTTCAGGAGCACGGGACGCAGCTCGTGGAGCGCGCGCTCGCGGTCGAGGCGGGCGGCTGGTCCTGGAGCCCGCAGGCGCCTCCGCCGCCCGGCGCGTTCCCGCTCGGCCCACCGTTCGCCATGCTCTGCGGCGCGGTCCGCGCGCTCGACGCCGCCGCGCTGATGCGCCGGCTCGGCGAGCGCGAGCACCGCGTCGCGATGCGCGTCGGGGGACGGATCCGGCTCGAGGACCTGCGGCTCACGCCGCAGGAGACCCGCGCGGCGGGGCTCTTCGACGGCGTGCGCAGCCCCGCCGAGCTCGCCGCGGCGAACCCCGGCGACGCGCTCGTCGTCCTGCGGCTCGCCGTGCTCCTCGGCGAGGTGCAGCTCCTCGCGTTCGGCGCCTCGCGCAAAGGGGCCCCGCCTCCCGCACCCGCCGCGCGGCCGCCATCGCCGCCTGTCGCGTCCGGCGCCCCTCCGGCCGGCGCGGCGCCCGGGGCGAAGCCGCCGCCGCCCGTTGCGGCCGCCGCCGCGAAGCCGCCGCCCGTTGCCGCTGCCGCCGCGAAGCCGCCTCCGCCCGCGCCGCGGCCCGCGGTGGCCCCGCCGGCCGCCGCGAAGGCGGCGCCGCCCCCGCCGAAGCCGCCCGCGCTCGACCGGGCCTCGCTCGACGCGCTCCACGCGAGGCTGAAGGGCGCCGACCACTTCGCCGTGCTCGGGCTGAAGCGGGACGCGCAGGGCGCGCAGCTCAAGGCCGCCTACTTCCAGCTCGCGAAGGCGTACCACCCGGACGCCGTCCCGGGCGATGCGCCGGCCGACGTGAGGCAGCTGTGCGGCGACGTCTTCGCGAAGGTGAGCGAGGCGTGGTCGGTGCTCGGGGACGACGCCGCGCGCGCCGCCTACGTCGCGAAGCTCGCGACGGGCGGCGTCGGCGAGGTGGACGTGATGAACATCTTCCAGGCCGAGAACCTCTTCGAGGCCGGGACGCTCCTCGTGAAGGCCCGCAAGTACGACGAGGCGCTGAAGCGGTTCGACGAGGCCATCCGGCTCAACGCCGACGAGGCGGAGTTCGGGATGTGGAAGGCCTGGTGCGAGTTCCTCCTCTCTGGCGACCCGAAGAAGAAGGTCGTGGCCGCCTCGTCCGCCATCGAGGTGGGCCTCAAGAAGAACCCGCGCTGCGCGCAGGGGTACCTCTTCCTCGGCCAGATGGCGAAGCTCGCGGGCGACCTCTCGCTCGCCGAGAAGCACCTCAAGCGCGGCCTCCAGGTCGCGCCCGAGCACGCCGACATGCAGCGCGAGCTCAAGTACCTCAGGAAATAGGACGACATGCCCGCCCCGACGAGCCCGAAGAAGCGCGCCCTCATGCCGTCCTCGAAGCTTCGCAAGACGCTCCGCGCGGCGGGCCACCACCTCTCGCCGGTCGTGCAGGTCGGCAAGGAAGGCGTGACCGACGCCGTGCTCCGGCAGCTCGACGAGCAGCTCGGGGTTCACGAGCTCGTGAAGGTGCGGATCGGGACGGAGAGCCCGGAGGACCGCTTCGAGGCGACGGACCGGCTCGGCGCCGCCGTCGGCGCGCAGGTGGCGCAGATCCTCGGGCGGACCGTGCTCGTGTACCGCCGCAATCCCGAGAAGCCGAAGTTCGAGAAGTAGGACTAATGCAGCTCGCCGTCGCCGCGGACGTCCGCGGGCGGCGGCGCGTCGTCCCCGAAGCGGCGGCGGGCGGCCTCGAGGTCCTCCTCGTCGGCGAGCCCCTTGTCGAGGAGGACCGACTCGGCGATCTCCGTGCGCGCGAGCGCGCCCGCGGCGTCGTGCTCGGCCACGTCGAGGCGTGTGGCGAGCTCCGTCACGCGTCCCGACAGCTCCGCCACGTCCGCGAGCAGCGCCCGGACGCGCCGGGCGAGCAGGAGCGCGGCGACCGAGAGGCCTGCGAGTGCGGCGGCGGGGAGGACTTCCATCGCGGCCGCATGGTAGCCCTCCCCGAGGGGGGCGTTCAAGGGAGGGCGCGGTTCCGCGCTCGTCGGCAGCGGCGTCCACCGGTATCCTCGCCGCGATGGTGCGGCTCAACGTGACGCTCGCAGTGAAGCGGCTCGTGCGCGACGTCGCGGCGCGCCTGCCGGAGCTCGCGCACGTCCGCGCGGCGCGCATCCTCGTCGTCGCCGGAGAGGCGCGGCGGGCCTCGCGCGCGACCATCCGCCCGGCACACTTCAAGGAGACGCGGGCGCGCACGGGGGCGGCGAGCGGCACGGGCAGGGGCGCGCGCGTGAAGCCGCTCATCCGCGTGAAGGGGCGGAAGATCCTCTACGTCGTGACGTTGCGGCCGCTCTGGTTCCTCGAGTCCTCCGCGCGCGAGCGCATCGGCACGATCCTCCACGAGCTGTACCACGCGTCCACCCGGTTCGACGGCACGCTCCACCGCGGGCGCCGCCACTCGCGGCTGCCGCTCGCGAAGTACAACCGGCGCATCCGCGCGCTGCTCGACCGCTACCTCGCCGTGGCGCCCGCGGACATCGTGGCGCCGTTCTCGGCGGACGGGACCGTGCGCGCGCGGATGTGGCTCGAACGGCCGGCGCGCTCGTACCTCGGCGGCGAGTACCGCGGGCGGCGCGTCTACACCGAACGGCAGCTCTTCTACGGTCCGGTGCGGATGGTCACACGCCGGCGCCGGCAGGGCCGGTAGCCGGCTCCTCGCCCGCGGCGGGCTCGAGCGGCGCGTGCAGCGTCGCGCCGTGGGCGTCCATCGTGACGACGGCGGGAAAATCCCGCACCTCCACGTCCCACATCGCCTCGGTCACGCCGAGCTCGTCGAGGAGGTGGACCCCGTGCACCCGGACCACCCGGCGCGCGAGCGTCACCGCCAGGCCGCCGACCGCGTGGAGGTAGACCGCGCCGTGCTCGCGCAGCGCCGCGAGCGTCCGCGGGCCCATGCCGCCCTTGCCGATCACCCCGCGCGCCCCGTAGCGCGCGATCACCTCCGCCTGCCAGGGCTCCTCCCGCAGAGACGTCGTGGGCCCGGCGGCGACGAAGCGCCAGGTCCGCGTGGCGGGGTCCTGCGCCACCACCGGCCCGCAGTGGTAGATGAAGCGCCCCTCGACGAGCGCCTTCGCGCGCGGGTCGAGCGCCTTCACGAGGTGGCGGTGCGCGGCGTCACGCGCGGTGACGAGCCGGCCGGAGACGAGCACCTCGTCGCCGACGCTTAGCTCGCGGATCCGGTCCGCCGTCACGGGGAGCTCGATCTGGATCGCCACGGACACCTCGCGGCGCCTCGCCGGGTCGACTGGCGGGCGGGCTCATTGATCGGACCTTCCGGTACTTCTCGCGGCGCCTCCCCGGCCGAAACCTTTCTTGCGGCGGGGGGAGTGCGCGGTCTATCTCCAGGCGGGGGCATCCGGGAGGTCGGATCGAGATGAAGGTTGCAATCCTGACGGGCGGCGGCGACTGCCCAGGCCTGAACGCGGTCATCCGCGCGGTGGTCCGGCGGGGCGAGGACCACGGGTTCGAGTTCGTCGGCATCCGGGACGGGTGGCGCGGACTCATCGACGGGGACCACTTCCGGCTCAACAGGCAGTCGGTCTCCGGGATCCTGCACCTCGGCGGCACGATCCTCGGCACGTCGAGGACGAACCCGTTCAAGCGCGACGGGGGCGTCGAGGCCGTCTTCCGGACGCTCGAGCAGAACAACATCCAGGCGGTCGTCGCCATCGGCGGGGAGGACACGCTCGGCGTCGGGAAGAAGCTCTACGACAAGGGGATGAAGCTCGTCGGGGTGCCGAAGACGATAGACAACGACCTCTCCGGGACGGACTACACGTTCGGGTTCGACACCGCCGTCTCGATCGCCACCGAGGCGATCGACCGGCTCCACACCACCGCCGAGGCACACAGCCGGGTCATCGTCTGCGAGGTGATGGGCCGGCACGCCGGGCACATCGCGCTCCACAGCGGGCTCGCCGGCGGAGCCGACGTGATCCTCGTCCCGGAGCGGCCGATCAACCTCGAGAAGGTCTCGCAGTACGTCCTCTCGCGGCAGGGGCGCGGCAAGCGCTTCTCGATCATCGTCGTCGCCGAGGGCGCGCAGATCGAGCGCGGGAAGGACCAGACGGTCGCGGCGGAGCTCGACGAGTTCGGCCACGTGCGGCTCGGCGGGATCGGCGCCTTCCTCGCGATGGAGCTCGAGCGGCGGACGAAGATCGAGACGCGCGTGACGGTGCTCGGGCACATCCAGCGCGGCGGCACGCCCACCGCGCGCGACCGGGTGCTCGGCACGCGCTACGGCGTGTTCGCCGCCGACCTCGTGCGCGACTCACGCTGGGGCACGATGGCCGCGTTGCACGGCGACGCCATCGTGGCGGTCTCCCTCGAGGAGGCGACGAAGGAGCTGCACCTCATCGATCCGAAGCTTTACGAGATCGCCGAGGTCTTCTTCGGGTAGCCTCCGCTCCGTGAAGCACGAGCTCCGCCTCCCGCTGACCGCCCAAGGGCGGCTCGATCGCGTCCTCGCCGGCCTGCTCGGGCTCGGCCGTGCGTCCGTGAAGCGCGCGTTCCAGCTCGGCGGAGTCCGGGTCTCCGGCCGCCGCGCGCGCGCGAGCGATCCCGCCGTGCCCGGCGCGAAGGTGGAGCTCGAGATCGAGCCACCCGCCGGGCCGCCCGCGCCGGAGCCGGGCGCGCCGCTCCGGGTCCTCGTCGAGCACCCGCGCCTCCTCGTCGTGGACAAGCCCGCCGGCATCGCCGTGCACCCGCTCGCGCCGGGCGAAGGCGGCACCCTCGCGAACAGGGTCGCCGCGCGCTACCCCGAGTGCGCGCAGGCCTCGCCCGAGCCGCGCGAGGGCGGGGCGGTGCAGCGGCTCGACCTCGAGACGAGCGGGTGCGTCGTCTTCGCGCGTGACCTCGAGGCGTGGCAGGAGATCCACGAGGCGCTCCGGACGCGCCGGGTGGAGAAGGTCTACCTGGCGCTCGTCGCGGGGCGCGTCGCCTCGGGCGGCGTGCTGTCCGTGCCGCTCGCGCAGCGCGGCGGTCGGGTCCTCCCGGCGCCGGACGCCGTGGCGGTCGAGCGGCTCGCCGCGAAGGGCGCGACCCCGCGGCCGGCCGAGACCCACTACGACGTGGAGCGCGCCTTCGAGCGCCACACGCTCCTGCGCGTGCGGATCGTCACGGGCGTCATGCACCAGATCCGCGCCCACCTCGCGTACATCGGCTACCCGGTCGCAGGCGACGTCACGTACGGCGGCGAGGCGGCGGCGGTGCCGGGACTCCCACGGCAGTTCCTCCACGCCTGGAAGCTCGCGCTCGACGCGCCGGGCGGCGGCCGCGTCGAGGTGGAGAGCCCGCTGCCGGCGGAGCTCGAGCAGTTCCTCGCGACGCTGAGCTGAATGGGTCCAGGACCAGGTCCAGGTCCAGGTCCAGGTCAGAAATGAAAACCCCCTCTCCTCGCGCGGCGAGGGAGGGGGCTTCGGGACCGAGAGGATCCGCTGGCTACTTCTGCAGCCCGGCCGCCTTCGCGACCTCCTCGGCCAGGTTCTCCTGCTTCTTCTCGAGCCCCTCGCCGAGCACGAATCGCGCGAAGCGGCGGATCTGGATGTTCTCGCCGATCTTCGCGACCGCGTCGGTGAGGACCTCCTGGATCTTCTTCTTGTCGTCCTTCACGAAGAGCTGCTCGAGCAGGCAGTTCGTCTCGTAGAACTTCTCGAGCTTGCCCGTCGCGATCTTCTCGAGGATCGCCTCCGGCTTCTTCTGATCGCGCATCTGCGCCTTCGCGATCTCGAGCTCCTTCGCGACGATCTCCGGCGGGACCTCCTCGCGGCGGACCCACTGCGGCGCGGCCGCTGCGATCTGCATGGCGACGTCCTTCACGAGCGCCTGGAAGCCATCGGTGCGTGCGACGAAGTCGGTCTCGCAGTTCACCTCGACGAGCACGCCGATCTTGCCGCCCATGTGGATGTAGCTCGCGACGGCGCCCTCGGTCGCGGCGCGCGACGACTTCTTCGCGGCGGCGGCGAGCCCCTTCTTGCGCAGCAGCTCCTCGGCCTTCGCGAGGTCACCGCCCGCCTCCCCGAGCACCTTCTTGCAGTCCATCATCCCCGCCCCGGTCTTCTCCCGGAGCTCCTTCACGAGCTGCGCGCTGACCTCGGCCATCTCATCTCTCCTCGTTGCGAAAATCTCGGGCGGGCCCGAAGGCCCGCCCGGATGTGTTCACGTCCTCTGGCGTCGCGGCGCGAACGCGCGCCGCGGGTCGGCGGCTACTCCTTCGCCGTCGCCTCGCCGGGCGCAGGCGCGGCCGGCGCCGGCGCCGGCGTCACGTCGCCCTTGCGGACGACCTCGACGTTGGCGCTCGCCGCCCCGCGGTCCTCGCGCGGCTCGCGGTCGCGGCGGGGGCCGCGGCGGTCGCGCCGGTCGCGGCGGTCCTTGAGGCCGCGCTCGCTCGCCGCGTCGCGGTCGTCCTCGCCCTGCCGGGCGTCCTGGCCGCCGTGCTCGGCGACCCACGCGCCGTAGCGCGCGCGCCCCTCGATGCAGGCCTCGGAGATCTTGCCCGTGAAGAGCCGGATCGAGCGGATCGCGTCGTCGTTGCCGGGGATGACGTAGTCGATCCCCTCGGGATCGCAGTTCGTGTCGACCACCGCCACGACCGGGATGCCGAGCCGGTTCGCCTCGTGGACGGCGATGTGCTCCTTCTTCGTGTCGATGACGAAGACCGCCGAGGGCAGCCGCGACAGCTCCTTGATGCCGCCGAGGTTCTTCTCGAGCTTCTCGCGCTCGCGCTCGAGAGAGGCGACCTCCTTCTTCGGGAGCCGCTCGTAGGTGCCGTCCGCCTTCATCTTGTCGATCGTCTTCAGCCGCTCGATGCCCTGCTTCACGGTCTTGAAGTTCGTGAGCGTGCCGCCGAGCCAGCGGTTCGTCACGAAGAACATCCCGGAGCGGCTCGCCTCCTCGCGGACCGCGTCCTGCGCCTGCTTCTTCGTGCCGACGAAGAGGACCGTGCCGCCCTTCGCGACCGCGTCCGACACGAAGCGGAGCGCGGAGCGGGCGAGCCCGACCGTCTTCTGAAGGTCGATGATGTAGATGCCGTTGCGGGCGCCGAAGATGTACGGCTTCATCTTCGGGTTCCAGCGCTTCGTCTGGTGCCCGAAGTGGACGCCCGCCTCGAGGAGCTGCTTCATCGTGATGGCGGTGCCGCCCGCGCCGAGGGCCGCTGCCATCACCTCGGGCTGGGGCTGCTGCTGGGGAGCGGCGGCCTCGGGGGCCGGCGCCGGGGGGGTCTGTTCGGGCTGCTGCTGCTCGGGCTGCTGCTGCGTCTCCATGTGGTCTTCTCCGGTTGTTCCACCACTCCCGTGAACTGCGGAGCGCCGAGATCCCGGAACGTGATCCGTTCGCCGGGAGCACCGGGGCGCGCCGATGCGGGGAGTGTGAGTATTTGAATCCTGCCGTCCTCGCGGACAGCCCTCCGCGCACGAAACCTCGCGGGGGACGGTCACTTAACACAGGGCACGGGCTGTCGCAAGCAGCGGTGCGGCACGCCGGCATCGGGAAAACCTGCGTCCTCGCGGCCGCTTGGCTAGCGGCGGCCGCGCCACCACGAGAGGAGCACGATCGCGCCGTCGTAGCCACGCCAGGCGACCGGGCGCGCGGCGGCCCCGAGGCAGACATGGCGCACGAGCCGCTCGCCGACGAGGAGCGTGCGCGCGCCGCACTCCGGGCAGCGAAACCTCCGGCGAACGTCCGCGAGCGATCTGGGCCGCTCGGGCGACGCGGCGTCGGGCCCGAACAGCCCGCGGGCCCGGTACGCCTCGAGCTCTGCGATCTCCGCGGCCTCGCCCCCCTTCGCCCGCTCCCCGTCGGCCCGCGCGAGCGCCGAGCACGCCGCGCACGGGGGGAACCCGCCGCTTCGCGCGCAGGCGATCTCGATCGCGCCCGCCGTTTCGCGCTCCCACTCGTCCTCGCGTGCGTCGATCTCGACGAAGGGGACGAGGGCGGCGGCGAGCGCGGCTTCCTTCTCCGCCTCGACCGCGTGCGTGACCTTGACCTCGAAGGCGAGCGTCGGGCGGCCGCGCGCGGAGACGAGCACGTCCGCGCGGAGCGCCCCGACCGCGCCCTCGCTCTCGGCGGCGTCACCGAGCGCCGCGAGGTCGCGCGCGTCCACGCGGCGGCAGGCCGGGCAGCGGGTGAGGACGGAAACGGCGAGCGCCCCGGCGAACGCCTCGGCGCAGCGCGCGAGGAGCCGCTCCTTCGCGTCGAGGTGGAGCGCCGTCTCCGGCGCGGTGAGCGGGCAACGCGAGCCGGGCAGGTGCGCGAAGTGGTGGGTGCGGACCTTCCCGAGGTGAGGGACGAGCCGCTCTCCGCAGCCGACGCAGGTGAACGGCGCGCGGTTCCGGCGGTCCGCCGCCACGAGCCGGTCCGCGCGCACCTTCGCGCCATTCCCGTCTCTTGCCCAGAGAAGGAGCACCCCACCCGAGCCCCGCACGGAGGCCTGCGTCCCGCGGCCCTCCGCGGTACGGCTAGTGCGTCGAGGCACGAGGAGGCTCCATGGGACTCGAGGTGGGCAAGAAGGCCCCGGACTTCGCGCTCGAGGACGAGGCGGGGAACGTGGTCAGGCTCTCCGACTTCAAGGGCAAGCGGGTCGTCGTGTTCTTCTACCCGAAGGCGATGACGCCTGGCTGAACGCAGGAGGCCTGCGACTTCCGTGACGAGGTCGACGCGTTCAAGAAGAAGAAGGTCGCGGTGGTGGGCATCTCGAAGGACACCCCCGCGTCGCAGCAGAAGTTCAAGGACAAGCACGACCTGCCGTTCCCGCTCCTCTCCGACACCGACACCGAGGTGCAGCAGGCCTGGGGCGTCTGGAAGGAGAAGAGCATGTACGGCAAGAAGGTGATGGGGACGGAGCGGACGACCGTGCTCGTCGGCCCGGACGGAAAGGTGGAACGGATCTTCCCGAAGGTGAAGGTGGACGGGCACGTCGCGCGCGTGCTCGAAGGACTTTAGAACGGGGGACACTCGTCCCTTCGGGCCTCGCGCCGCCCCGCCCCCCGCGCGCCGAGTCGCGGCGGGGCGCGAACCACTGTAGAAGAGCGCGGATGGTAAAGCGCGCCGTCCGAAACGACCAGATCGATGCCGCCGTGCTCGAGGTCCATGGCCTCGTCCACGACCAGGGCTGGCTCGCCGACCGCGCGCTCGAGCGGGCGCTGCGGCGGGACCGCGGCCTGTGGGCCTCGGAGCGACGTCACGTCGCCGAGGCGGTCTACGGCATCGTCCGCTGGCAGGGTCAGCTCGACGCGCTCCTCGGCGGCCGCCCGGGGCTCGCCGAGCGCTACGCGGCGTGGCTCACCCGCTTCGGCGGCGTCCCGGCCGCCGACGCGGCGAAGCGGCTCGGGGTCGTGCCGGGGCGGCTCGCGGCGCTCGGGTCCGCCGACGCGCGCATCGCGGCGGTCGCCGATCCCCTCGATCGGCTCTCGCTCGAGGCGTCGCTGCCGCGCTGGATCGCGGAGCGATTCGTCGCGCAGCTCGGCCTCGAGGAGGCGCGCGTGCTCGGCCGCGCGATGAACGAGCGCGCGCCGCTCACCGCTCGCGCGAACGTGCTCCAGGGCGAGCGGGACGAGCTGCGCGCGCGCCTCGCCCGCGAGGGCGTCGGCGCCGAGCCGACCCGGTTCTCGCCGTGGGGGCTCGTCCTCGACGGACGCGAGAACGCGTTCGCCCTTGCCTCCTTCAAGGAGGGGCGCTTCGAGATCCAGGACGAGGGGAGCCAGCTCATCGCGCTCGCCTGCGGCGCCCGCGCGGGCTTCACCGTGGTGGACGCGTGCGCGGGCGCGGGCGGAAAGGCGCTCGCGCTCGCGGCCGAGATGCACAACAAGGGCTCGCTCCACGCGCTCGACTCCGACGCCGAGCGGCTCGACGAGGCGCGCCGCCGCGCGCGCCGCGCGGGGGTCCACAACCTGCGCGCGCGCCCCATCGCGCCGGGGCCGGAGGCGGAGGCGCAGCTCCAGGACCTCGCCGGCAAGGCCGACGTCGTCCTCGTCGACGCGCCGTGCAGCGGCCTCGGGACCCTCCGCCGCAAGCCCGACGCGCGCTGGCGGCTCGGGCCGGAGGACCCGGCCCGCTTCGCCGCGCTCCAGCGCGACCTCGTCCGGCGCTTCGCCGCCCTCGTCCGGCCCGGCGGGCGGCTCGTTTACGCGACCTGCTCCGTCGGCCCGACCGAGAATGACGAGGTCGCCGACTTCGCGGCGCGCGAGGTGGGGCTCCGGCCCGCGCCCATCGCGCCGTTCCTCGGCGAGGAGCGGGCGCGCGCGCTCGCGCTCGGCGCCGACGAGGCGCGGCTCACGCTCATGCCGCACCGGCACGGGACGGACGGGTTCTTCGTGGCGAGCTTCGAGAAGGCAAAGTAGCGAGGTCCAGGTCCAGGTCCAGCGAGGAAGAACCGTGCCGGAGCTGCCCGAGGTCGAGATCGCGGCGCGGAACCTGCGGCGCTGGACCCGCGGGCGGCGCATCGAGCGCGTCGAGCCCGATCCGAAGGCGCGCTACGTGTTCCGCCCCTCGTCGCCGGCCGCGTTCGCGAAGGCGATGACGGGCGCCCGCTTCGGCGAGATCCGGCGCATCGGAAAGCAGCTCCTCGTCTCGCTCGAGAAGGACCGCGCGCCGCTCGGGCTCCTCGCCCACCTCGGCATGACCGGCAAGTGGCTGCGCCGCGCGGAGGCGGATCCCGCGACGCGCTTCTCGCGGGCGAGGTTCCACCTCGACGACGGCCACGTCCTCCACTTCGACGACCTGCGACTCTTCGGCCGGCTCCGCGTGGTCCCGGGCGCGCGCTTCGACGAGGTGCCCGAGGTCGCCGCGCTCGGGCCCGACCCGCTCGAGCGCGGCATCGACGTCTCCGCGCTCGGCGAAGCGCTCCGTCGCTCTCGCCTTCCGGTGAAGGTGCGGATCATGGACCAGGCGCTCCTCCCGGGCGTCGGGAACATCCAGGCGTCCGAGGCGCTCTTCCGCGCGCGGATCGACCCGCGCCGCAAGGGGCCGACGCTCGCCGCGCGCGAGGTGCGGGCGCTCGCCGCCGCGATCCTCGCGTCGATCCGCGAGGCCATCGCGCGCGAGGAGGGGCCGGAGATCTCGTACGTGGAGGAGCCCGGAGCCGAGAACCCGTTCCTCGTGTACGCGCGCGAGGACGAGACGTGCCCACGCTGCCGCAAGGCGAAGATCCGGCGCGTCGTCCAGGCGCAACGCTCGACCTTCTTCTGCCCTCGCTGTCAGTCTTAGCGGGGGGGCCACTCGCTCGCGGACCGGCGCCTGTCCTAAGCTACGGCCGGATGCGAACCGCGGACCTCGCCTCGCTCTCCGTCGCCGACCTGCGCGCGCGCTTCCTGGACGGCGCCCGTCCGCTGCCGGAGGAGTGCGAGGCGGCGCTCGAGGAGGATCCGCGCGCGGGGGCGCGCGAGGTGCTCCGGCTCGTCCGCAAGCGCCGCGCGGGAAACCGCGCCGAGGGGCAGCGGCTCCGGCATCTGCTGCGGTTCGAGACCGAGCTGTGGGAGCGCGGCGTCGTCCACGTCGCGGGCGTGGACGAGGCGGGCATGGCGCCGCTCGCCGGCCCGGTCGTCGCTGGGGCGTGCGTCCTGCCGCCCGACTACCGGCCGCGCGGGATCGACGACTCGAAGCAGCTCGACCGCAGGGAGCGCGAGCGGCTGGCGGCGGACATCCGCCGCAATGCCGTGTGCTTCGCGGTCGCGCGCGCGGAGGTCGAGGAGATCGACGGGATCAACATCTACCGCGCCGGGCTGCTCGCCCTGACGCGGGCGGTGAGGGGGCTCGCGACCTGCCCCGGCCACCTGCTCGTCGACGCCCGGAAGCTCCCCGAGCTGCGCATCCCGCAGACGCCGATCATCCACGGCGACGCGCTCTCGCTCACGATCGCGGCCGCCTCGATCCTCGCGAAGACGACGCGTGACGCGCTCATGGCCGAGCTCGACCTCGCGCACCCGGGGTACGGGTTCGCGCGCCACAAGGGCTATCCCACCGCCGAGCACTTCGACGCGCTGAAGCGGCTCGGGGCGTGTCCGATCCACCGGCGGAGCTTCGAGCCCGTGCGCGTGGCGCTCGGGCTCGACCCGACGCAGGGGGACCTCTTTGCGCCGCCCCGCGAGGACCCCGACATTTGACGCAGCGCCCCGCGGTCGATACAACCACGCGGCGAGGACGAGCCCGACGGTGACCCCCGCCGGAGTCCGGAAGACGCAGGAAGCACTGCACCGGCGGGGTCGAGCGGCGCGTACCAGGAGCGGGGATTTCCCCCGGCCCCGGGCGCCCCCCGATCCGGCGACCGCATGCACGAACCTTCTTCGAAGCACCCCGCCGCCCCCGAGTCCCACGAAGACCTCGACGATCCCCGCGACCACCGGCCTCCGCCGGGGCTCGCGCTCGATCCGCCCGAGGGCCCTCCCCCGGCCCACCCGCCGGAGATCCCGGTCGACCGGCTCGATCCCGACGCGATCCGCGTCATCGCGCGGCTCCGCCACATGCGCCACCAGGCGTACTTCGTCGGCGGCTGCGTTCGCGACCTCCTGCTCGACCGGACGCCGAAGGACTTCGACCTCGCGACCGACGCCCACCCCGGCGAGGTCCGCGCGATCTTCCGGAACTGCCGGCTGATCGGGCGGCGCTTCCGGCTCGCGCACGTCTACTTCCGCGGCGGCAAGGTCATCGAGGTCGCGACCTTCCGGAAGAACCCGATCGACGTCGCCGACGACGTGCCGGACGGCGGCGACCTGCTCATCACCCGCGACAACGTCTTCGGCACCGCCGAGGAGGACGCGGTCCGCCGCGACTTCACGGTGAACGGGCTGTTCTACGACGTCGCATCGGGCGAGGTGATCGACTACGTCGGCGGGCGGCGGGACCTCGAGGACCACCGGATCGCGACCATCGGCGACCCCGAGATCCGCATGCGCGAGGACCCGGTCCGCGCGCTGCGCGCGGTCCGCTTCGCGGCGCGGCTCGGCTTCACGATCGAGCCCGACTGCTTCGAGGCGATGAGGCGCCACGCGGGCGAGCTCGCGCGCTGCGCGCCGGCCCGCGTGCTCGAGGAGACGTTCAAGATCCTGCGCTGCGGCGGGTCCGCCCGCGCCTTCGAGCTCCTGCGCGCGTGCGGAGCGCTGCCGGTCGTCCTGCCCGCGCTGGGCGCGGCGCTCGACTCCTGGGACGACCCGCGCCGCCGCGCGTTCTTCGCCCACCTCGGCGCCCTCGACCGGCTCGTCCGGTCCGGGGCGGACGTCTCGGACGCGGTGCTGCTCGGCGCCCTGCTCATGCACCTCAACTCCGGGGGGACACTCGGCCCTTCGACGGGCTCAGGGCCTCGCGACCCCCCGGGCCCCCCGCTCGCTCCGGGGCAGCCTCATCCGGCTGCCCCTGCGCTCGCCCACCGCCAGGGCCCGAGCGACGCCGACGCGCTCCTCGAGTCGCTCGTCTCGACCTCCCGCCTGCCGCGGAAGATCGCGGAGCGCACCCGGCTCGCGATGCACGCGCAGCGCGGCTTCCGCGACCCGCAGCGCAAGCGGCGCCGCCGCGGCCGCGGCGGGGGCGGCCAGCCCCATGCCGACGCCGCCCAGCTCCTCGCCATCTCCGTCGAGGCGACGGGCGAGGGGCGCGAGCTGCTCGAGCGCATCGAGGCGTCGGCACCCCAGGACGACCACGCGGAGCGCGAGAGCGAGCACCACCACCGCGGGCGCGACCTCGAGCGCCACGCCGACGAGACCCGGGTCCCGGGCGAGCACGCCGAGCCTGCCGAGGCGCGGCGGCCCGCCCACCCGCGCCGCGCCCCGCACGGCGCACCGCGCGCGGAGGGCCCCGCGCGCCGGCACATCGCGACCGTCGACATGAGCGGCGGCGAGCCGCTCCCCGACCGCGGCGCCGCCGCGATCGTCGAGGTGGACGTCGAGCTCCCTCGCGAGGGGCGCGCGGCCGCGCCCACCGAGGGCGGGCTCGCCGCGGAAGGCCAGGCCGGGGGCCGCAAGCGCCGCAGGCGGCGCGGCGGGCGTCGGCGCCGCAGGCGCGGACCGGTCGAGGGTGCTCCGGAGGGGGGCGCGCCCCCTCCGTCCGCGGAGGCCTGACGCGGGCGGCCCACGCCGCCCGCGCCTTCGGGTACACTCGCCGCACCCCGGCGCCGTTGAAAGAAGCGGCGCCGTCCGGTAGAACGCGCCGACATGCCCCCCGCCGAGAAGACCGCCGCGAAGCCGATCTACAAGCGCATCCTCCTCAAGCTGTCGGGCGAGGCGCTCATGGGGGAGGGCAAGTACGGCATCTCGACGAAGACGTTGTCCGCCATCGCGCAGGACGTGAAGGACATCGTCGACATGGGCGTCGAGGTCGCGCTCACGATCGGCGGCGGGAACATCTTCCGCGGCGTCTCGGGCGCGACGGAGGGGATGGACCGCGCCTCCGCCGACTACATGGGGATGCTCGCCACCGTGATCAACGCGATGGCGCTGCAGGACGCGCTCGAGAGGATCGGCGTCGTCACCCGCGTCCAGACCGCCATCGAGATGCACCACGTCGGCGAGCCGTACATCCGCCGCCGCGCGATGCGCCACCTCGAGAAGGGGCGCGTCGTCATCTTCGCGGCCGGCACCGGCAATCCCTACTTCACGACCGACACCGCCGCCGCGCTCCGCGCGATGGAGATCCACGCGGACGTGCTCCTCAAGGCGACCAAGGTGGACGGCGTCTACACCGACGATCCGAAGAAGAACTCGAGCGCGACCAAGTTCAAGCAGCTCAGCTATATCGACGTGCTGAAGAAGAACCTCAAGGTGATGGACTCGACCGCCATCAGCCTCTGCATGGACAACGACCTCCGGATCATCGTGTTCGACTCGACGAAGCGCGGGAACGTCCGGCGCGCCGTGCTCGGCGAGGAGATAGGGACCGTGGTCGGGCGGTCGACCGACAAGGGCCAGAAGCACGGGGAGGACCGCGCATGAACGCCGCCGACGAGATCCTGACCGACCTCCACGCTCGCATCGCGAAGACCCTCGACGACCTGCGGCGCGAGCTCTCGAACGTCCGCACCGGGCGCGCGAACCTGCACCTGCTCGACGGCGTACGCGTCGACTACTACGGCACCCCCACGCCGCTCAACCAGATCGCGACGCTCTCCGTCCCGGAGGCCCGCCTCATCATGGTGAAGCCGTGGGAGAAGAACATGATCCCGCCGATCGAGAAGGCGATCCGGGACGGGAACCTCGGCCTGAACCCACAGTCCGACAAGGACCTCGTCCGCGTGCCGATCCCGCCCCTCACCGAGGAGCGGCGGCGCGAGATCGTGAAGCAGTGCAAGGTGAAGGGCGAGGACCACAAGATCGCCATCCGCAACGAGCGCCGCGACGCGAAGGAGCTCATCGAGGCCTCCGAGAAGGACGGCGAGGTCTCGGGAGACGACGCCAAGAAGGCGCTCGAGAAGATGCAGAAGGAGACGGACGAGGGCGTGAAGAAGGTCGACGAGATCGTCGCGGCGAAGGAGAAGGACGTGATGCAGGTCTGAGCCGGCACGCCTCCGTGCCGAAGCTCGATCTCCGCGCCGCGCTCGTCGTCGGCGCCCCGCTCCTCCTCCTCGGCGTCGTCTCCGGCGCGCTCCGCGTCCTCGCGCAGCAGCCCGGCATCGCGCCCTCCCGCCGCCGTGCGCTCCAGGCGGGCTGGGTGCTCCTCCTCCTCGTCGGCGTTCCGCTGTGGCTCGTGCTCGCGAGCGCGCTCCGGCTCTGGTGACGGGCGCTCCCGTCGCCGGCCGTGCGCTCGCGCTCACACCGGGAAGACCATGCCGGCGAGCGCGATGAGCCAGAGCGTGTGGGCGATGCCGGAGAGCATGCCGAGCCGTCGCGCCGCCGCGTCCGTCGCCGGCACCGCCTCGCCGCGCTCGAGCCTCTCGGCGATCGACCGCCACGCCCGGCGCACCGCCGCGAGGAGGCCCATCCGGCCGAGCGTGAGCACGAGCCCGACCGTGATCCCGACGCGCGGCCGCGTCATCCCCTCCTCCCACATGAGCAGGAGCCCGGTGACGAGCGTCGCGATCCCCGCGGCGGCGTCTAGCCCGAGCTTCGGCCGCACGGTCGCGGCGAGCGCGTCGAGGTGGGTGCGCCCGAGGGCGAGCGCCCGCTTCACGTCTCCCGCGACCCACAGCGCGGCGGCCATCCAGACCGAGATCGAGAGGACGTGGAGGAACACGAGGAGCGAGTGGAGTGCATTCACGGTCAGTTTCCTCCGGGGAGCCGACTCTACGTCGGGGGGCGGCGCGAGCGGAGTCCCGGGTGAGGTGCCCGCGGGAGCCCGCGCCCCCACTTTGGGGGTGGTCGCCGTCTAGTAGCGGTAGCCGTGCGCGATCGGGAGCCGGCGCCCCTCGCCGAACGCCTTCTCCGTGATCTTGAGGACCGGCGCGGCCTGCCGGCGCTTGTACTCGCTCGCGACGACCATGCGCAGCACGCGGCGCACCGTCGCCTCCGGGTGGCCGCGCGCGACGATCGCCTCGAGCGGCAGGCGCTCCTCGACGAACGCGTGGAGCACGTCGTCGAGGACGTCGTACGGCGGGAGCGAGTCCTGGTCGGTCTGGTCGGGCCTCAGCTCCGCGGAGGGTGCCTTCGTGAACGTCCGCTCCGGGATGACCGCGCGGCCCGCGCGCTCGTTCGCGGCGCGCGCGACGCGGTAGACGAGCGTCTTCGCGACGTCGCCGATGACCGCGAGCCCGCCCGCCATGTCCCCGTAGAGCGTGCAGTACCCGACGGCGAGCTCGCTCTTGTTGCCCGTCGAGAGGACGAGCCCGCCCGTGTCGTTCGAGAGCGCCATCAAGATCTGCCCGCGCACGCGCGCCTGGACGTTCTGCTCGGCGAGGTCGCAGAGCGGGCGGCCCTGCGCCCGCTCGAGCTCGCCCAGGAAGGCGGCGTGCATCGGCTCGATCGAGATCTCCTGGAACTGGACGCCGAGGTTCCGGGCGAGCTCGGCCGCGTCCTCGCGAGAGTGGCCGGAGCTGTAGCGCGAGGGCATCGCGACCCCGAGGACGGCGGCCGGCCCGAGCGCCTCGGCGGCGATGCAGGCGGTGAGCGCGGAGTCGATGCCGCCGGAGAGGCCGACGATGACCGAGCGGAAGCCGCACTTGCGGACGTAGTCCTTCACCCCGAGCACGAGCGCCGAGAGCACCTCGTCGGCGAGGCCGTCGCGCGGGGCAGGGCGCGACGGCGGGAGCGGGGCGCCGTCGAGCCCGAGCACGCGGGCGTCGCCGGACTCGAGGTCCGCGACGAGCAGCGCCTCCTCGAAGAGCGGCGCGCGCGCGAGGACGCGCCCGTCGCGCCCGACGAGCATCGAGCCGCCGTCGAACAGGAGGGCGTCGTTGCCGCCCACCTGGTTCACGTAGGCGATCGGCACGCCGTGGCCGCGCGCGCTCGCCGCGAGCATCCGCTCGCGCAGCGCCGGCTTGTGGACGGCGTACGGCGAGGCGGAGACGTTCAGGACCACCGCGGCGCCCGCCTGGGCGAGCTCGGCGACCGGGTCCCGCGCGTAGCGCGGCCGGTCCCAGAACCGCTTGTCGTTCCAGACGTCCTCGCAGATGGAGAGACCGATCCGGAGCGCGCCCGCATCGGCCGCCGTCGAGCGGTCGGCGGGGAGGAAGTAGCGGGTCTCGTCGAAGACGTCGTAGGTCGGCAGGAGGGACTTGCGCCCGATCGCGGCGACGCGGCCGCCCTCGAGGAGCGCGACGGAGTTGTAGACGCCCGGCGGCGGGGCTCCCGGCGCGGCCTCGGGGAACCCGAGGACGACGGCGACGCCGCGCGACCACGCGGCCGGCGCGGCGAGCTCGCCGAGGGTCCGCGCCGCCCGGTCGAGGAACTCGGGGAGATCGAGGAAGTCGCGCGGCGGGTAGCCGGAGAGCGCGAGCTCCGGGAAGACGACGAGGGTCGCGCCGGCCGAGCGGGCGCGCTCCGTCGCGGCGCGGATCGCCGCCGCGTTGCCGGCGAAGTCGCCGACCGTCGTGTCGATCTGCGCGAGCGCGATGCGTCGGGCTGGAGGCACGGGGCGACGATGGTACATTAACGCCGCGATGCCGCGCCGCATCCTCCTCGCCGACGACTCCGAAGCGGTGGTGACCGCGATCCGCCGGGATCTCGAGGAGCGCGGCCGCGAGGTCGACGCGGTCTCGCCCGCCGCCGCCCCGGCGCGCGCCGCGGCGGCGCGCTACGGCGCGGCCCTCGTCCGCGGCACCGCCGGCCCGAAGGTGCTCGCGGCCGTGCGCGCGGCCGACCCCCACCTGCCCGTGCTCGTCCTCTTCCTCGACCGGAAGGAGGCGGCGGCCCACCCGGGCGCCCGGGGGGACGCGGTCCTCGTGGGGCCGCTCACGCCCTCGGCGATCTCGACGGCGTGCGCGCTCGCCGAGGAGCTGCGCTCGCGGGGCGAGAAGATCGCGGAGCTCGAGGCGCGGCTCGCGCGCCCCGCCCAGTCCCTGCGCGACCTCGAGTTCTTGAAGAAGCTCCTGTTCGTCGAGGTGAGGCGGTCGCGCCGCTACGGCTTCCCGCTGTCGCTCGCGCTCGTCTCCGTGGACGGGTGGGGGCGGCTCGCGCCCGCGCTCGGGTCGCGCGGCCGGACCGCCCTCCTCGCGGAGCTGCTCGGGATCGTGAGCGGCGCGCTGCGCGACATCGATCTCGCCGTCCCGTTCTCGGAGGAGCGGCTCGTCGTGCTCATGCCGCACACGAAGGACGACGGGGCCCTGCGCGTCGCGCGGCGCCTCTGCGCGCTCGCCCGCGACCGGTCCGGGGCGCCGAAGGTCACCATGAGCGTGGGGGTCGCGTCGCACGGCGGCGACGGCACCGTCTCGTTCGGCGCGCTCGTGAAGCGCGCGGGCGACGCCCTCGTGAGGGCGCGTGCCGCCGGCGGCGACCGCGCCGAGCCCGCCGACCCTCCGCGGAAGCGGGACCGCATCTCGATCGGATAGCCGCCCGCGCCCGCGCGCGCGCCTAGGTTCCTGCGCGATGCCTCGCGCCGCCCGCGCGCTCCTCGCCTCCGTGCTCCTCGCCCCGCTCGCCACGCGCCCGGCGCAGGGCGCCTCCGCGCGCCCGCCCTGCACCGGTCGTTACGCGGACACCCTCTCCGTGATGGTCCCCGCCGCGCGGGAGCGCGAGTCGCGCCCGACCGCCGACTGGGTGTACTGCCTGCGCGCGACCGCGGTGTACGAGCGCGTCTCTTACGGGCGTGGCGGGAAGCTCGTGCACGAGTACACCACCAAGGTCCGGCACGGGACGGGGTTCGCGTACCGGCAGCGCGACGGCGAGTGGCTCGTCGCGACGAACCAGCACGTCGTCGCGTTCCCGGAGGTCACGGGCGACGGCCAGGAGCTCGAGGGGGTCCCGGCCGGCGCACGCCGCGTCCGGAGCGAGGTGCGGATCGTCTCGAACGAGGCGGAGCCCGACGCGCCCGAGCAGATCGTCCTGCGCCCGCTGCTCGTCGACGAGGCGCTCGATCTCGCGGTCCTCGCCACGCGCGAGAAGCTCCGCACGATCCCGTACAAGCTCGGCCGCTCCGCCGACCTGCGCATCGGCAACACCGTGCTCGTGCGCGGCTACCCGCTCGGCGCGTTCCCCGCCTCGAACGCGGGTCGCGTCATCGGCCTCGGCCAGCGCGACGTCGAGCGCGGGTGGGATCACGAGGACTTCGTCGTGGACGCGCTCCTCAACCTCGGCAGCTCGGGGAGCCCGGTCCTCGCGGTCTCGTGCGAGACGGGGGAACCGGAGGTGGTGGGCGTCTACCACGCCGGATACCGCAACGCGCAGGGGCTGAACGTCGTCATCGCGCTCGACCAGCTCCGGACGGCGCTCGACGACCTCCGCCTGCCCCAGCGCACCGCGGCCGCCCGCGAGCCTGGGGCGGATCCCGCCGAGGCGCGGGCGGCGCTCGCCCGCGGGCCGGTCCTGTTCCCGTTCGGCGGCCGCGCCGTGCGCGCGGAGCGGCAGGGCGACGGCGTCCGCTTCGCGGTGCTCGACGAGGGCTTCCCCCTCTCGGCGCGCGTGGAGCTCTCGATCGTGGACCGCGGCCTCGTCGCGGAGGGACAGGCGGCGGATCTCCGGGCCGCCCTGTGGGAGCAGCTCGCGCTCGTCCTGCGCTACCGCGCCGCCGAGGGGGGGGCCGAGGGGCGGCGCTCGCCGGTCTCCCGGGAGCGCATCGCGGCGCGCGTCCGGCGGGGCGAGCCCGAGCAGGAGCAGCTCCTCGCGGCCGTGAAGGCGGGCGCGGAGGGGCTGTCGCCCGTCACTCGGGGTGAACGCGATCCCGCGGCCCGCGGTCCGGCGGACGCCGCGGATCGGGCGGGGCGCGGGGTGGTCGAGGTGATCCTCGGCGCCCGCTGAGCGCGCTGCAGGGCAGGTCCTCGTTCGCCGTTTTCCTGGCGTGAGGAGACCGCCGCCCCATCAGGGTACATGCACGCGATGCGCACGCCCCTTTCGGGAATCACTGGGGAAAATGCGCCGTGGTCCCGCACCGTTGATTGGAACCGGTCAAGGGGGGGTGGCAACCGGGCGGGTTGTTATTAACGTCCCTTCGCCGGGGACGGCCGACCAAGCAGGGGCGCGTCGAGGAAGCCTCTGCCCGGAAGGAGACCGCGACACCGGCGAGAATCGGCCCCTCCGGGGCCTTTCCGGGGAAGGTAAACAGATGGCCCAGATCGATATCGAGATCCTCACGCCGTTCGCCGCCAAGTTCATGGAGGGAACGACGCTCACGCCCGCCGAGCGTGCGGAGGTGCTCCGCATCGCCCAGGGCTTCGCCTGCAAGGACTCCGCGGCCGCGGCAGGCGTCTCACCCGAGACCATCCGGGCGCGCCGCAAGAGGATCTACCGGAAGCTCGACGTCCCGGGCTCGGGTGAGCTCCTCGCGTCGCTGCTCTCGCTGTCGCTCAAGATGCTCGCCAAGGGCGAGAAGATCGAGCCGCGCCCGGTCGCGCCCCCCCAGCCGCAGCAGGGCTCGGCGGCGGCGCTCGCGCGCTAGGAACGACCGAAGGAAGCGCGCGCCCTTCCGGATCGGGGGCGCGCGCCCCCGGCGCGGCGGTCAGGAGACGCTGGGCAGCCAGCGCTCGATCCGCTCCGCCACCTTCGCCGGCGTGAAGCCGTACTCCTCGGCGAGGGCCTTCTCCGGCGCGCTCGCGCCGAACCGGTCGATCCCCACGACGAGCCCGTCGCGGCCCGCGAGCCGCCACCACTCGATCCCGCGCGCGGCCTCGACGACGGCGACCGGCAGCGCCCGCGGGAGGACCTCGTCGCGCCACGCCGCCGGCTGCGCCTCGAACTGCTCGTAGCAGGGCATCGACACGAGCCGGCCGAGGATCCCCTTCTTCGCGAGGAGGTCGAGCGCCGCCTGGGCGAGCGGGACCTCCGAGCCGGTCGCGACAACGGCGAAGCGCGCCTTCTCGGGCGCCTCGACGACGTACCCACCGCGCAGGGCCGCATCCGGGGTGAATCCGGGCCCGCGGCGCACCGGCGCGAGCTTCTGCCGGGTGAGGACGAGCGCCGTCGGACCCGCGCGCCGCCGGAGCGCGTGCGCCCACGCCGCCGCGACCTCGATCGGGTCGCACGGCCGCACCACGTGGAGGTTCGGGATCGCGCGAAGCGCGGAGAGGTGCTCGACGGGCTGGTGGGTCGGGCCGTCCTCGCCGAGGAAGATCGAGTCGTGCGTCCAGACGTAGATCGCCTGGAGCTTCGCGAGCGCGGCGAGGCGCACCGCCGGGCGCATGTAGTCGGCGAACTGCAGGAACGTGCCGGTGAACGGGATGAAGAGGCCGTCGTAGGCGAGCCCGTTCTGGATCGCCCCCATCCCGTGCTCGCGGATGCCGTAGTGGACGTTTCGCCCGCCGGCCGCGTCGGGCGAGACGGAGCCGCCGCCCTTGATGTCCGTGAGGTTCGACTCGGCGAGGTCGGCGGAGCCGCCGACGAGCGACGGCACGAGCGGGGCGACGCGCTGGAGCGCCGCCGCGGAGAGCTTGCGGGTCGCGTCCGCGCCGTCCGCCGCCTCGAGGAGCCGCTCGAAGATCCGCTCCGGCACCCAGCGCTCGACGTGCACGTCGAGGAGGGCGGCCTGATCCGGTTGGGCGGCGCGCCAGGCGCGCTCGCGCTCGCGCGCGGCCTTCACCTGCTCCGCCTTGTCCGCCTGCACCTCGCGCCAGAGCGCCCGGACGTCCTCGGGCACGAGGAACCGCGGCTCCTCGGGCCAGCCGAGGTTCCGCTTCGTCGCCTTGAGCTCGTCCTCGCCGAGCGGCGCGCCGTGGGCCGACGACTTGCCCGCCTTCCCCGGCGAGCCGAAGCCGATGGTGGTGCGGACGCGCACGAGCGACGGGCGGCGGGTCTCCGCCTTCGCCGCCTCGATGGCGCGGTGGATCGCCTCGTGGTCGCGGCCGTCCACCGACTGCACGTGCCAGCCGTAGCCCTCGAACCGCTTCGTCACGTCCTCGCCGGTGAAGGCGATCGAGGTCTTCCCGTCGATGGTGATCTCGTTGTCGTCGTAGAGGTAGACGATCCGGCCGAGCCGGTTGTGGCCCGCGAAGCTCGCTGCCTCGGCGGCGACGCCCTCCATGAGGTCGCCGTCGGAGACGATCCCGAAGACGTGGTGATCGCCGACCGGGCTCCCCGGGCCGAGCTTCGCCGCGAGCATCGCCTGGCCGAGCGCCATGCCGACGCCGTTCGCGAACCCCTGGCCGAGCGGCCCGCTCGTCACCTCGACGCCCGGGAGGTGCCCGAACTCCGGGTGCCCGGCGGTGCGCGAGCCGAGCTGGCGGAACTTCTTGAGGTCCTCGATCGTGCAGTCGAAGCCGGCGAGGTGGAGGAGCGAGTAGAGGAGCATGGACCCGTGGCCGGCCGAGAGGACGAACCGGTCGCGGCCGACCCAGCGCGGGTCCTTCGGGTCGAAGCGCAGGTGCCGCGTCCAGAGGACGAACGCCATGTCGGCGGCGCCCATGGGCATGCCGGGGTGGCCGCTGTTCGCCTGCTGGACGGCGTCGGCCGCCAGCATGCGGATGGTGTTCACCGCCTTCTCGACGAGTTCACGGCGCGCGTTCGGCAAGGGGGCTCCTCGGGGTGCGCTCGGGGGAACGGAAGGTGCGGAAGATCGCGCAGCGACGCGGCGAGATCAAGGGGGCCGGTCAGAGACCCAGGCCGCGCAGGAGCCTGCGGAGGAGCCGCAGCACGGGGTCCCAGCCGCCGGCCGCCGCGTCGAGCTCGTCGTCGAGCCTGCGCCGCTCGCGCGCGCCGACCTCGCGGGCGATCTCCTCGCCCATCGCGCGCCGCGACGCGGCGAGCTCCGCGTCGTCGCCCGCCCGGAGCGCGCGCCGCGCCGCCTCCCGGGCGGCGTCGCGCGCGGCCTCCTCCTGGCGCCGCGCCCAGAGCTGCTCGTTGAACTCGCGCTGCGCCGTGGTGTCGAGGCTCGCGGTGCAACCGCTGCACTCGGTCGCGAAGACGTTGTGGTCCATCCCGCAGCGCATGCAGCGGGTGAACGGGCGCTCGCCCGCCGCGGTGTCGACGAGCTCGATCGTGGGCGCCGGCTCGGGACCGAAGCGGTCGAGCTCCGCGCCGGAGCTGCGCGGCGGCTCGGCGTCCCGCGCGCCGGGGCGCTCGACCGTCTCGAACCTCTCGGCGGTCGCGGGCGCCGCCTCGGCCTCGCCTCCGGCCCGCTCGGCCCGGGAGCGCTCGATGTGGAGGAAGCGGCGGAGGCTCGACACGCGTCACCCCGCCGGCGGGGGGATGGGAGCGGGCGTGGCGCCGGACGCGGCCCGCGTCCGCGAGCGCGCCCACTCGCGGACCCGGTCGATCTCCTCCCGCATCGTCGTCGAGAGCGGCAACGCCTCCGCGACCGCCCGCGCGAGGTGGCCCGGCTCGAGCTCCTTCCCCTCCGCGAAGGCGTCGTAGAGCGCCGACACGACCGCCTGCTCGAGCTCGGCGCCGGAGAACCCGGCCGTGCTCCGCGCGAGCGCGTCGAGGTCGTGGGCGCGCGGGTCGCGCCCGCGCCGGCGCACGTGGATCTCCAGGATCTCCCGCCGCTCCGCGAGCGCCGGGAGGTCGATGAAGAAGATGTCGTCGAAGCGCCCCTTGCGCAGGAGCTCCGGCGGCAGCTGCTCGATGCGGTTCGCCGTCGCGACGACGAACACGGGCGCGGTCTTCTCCTGCAGCCAGGTGAGGAGGGTCCCGGCGACGCGCGCGGTGACGCCGCCGTCCGAGAAGCCCGAGGACTGCACGCCCGCGAGCCCCTTCTCGATCTCGTCGATCCAGAGGACCACCGGGGCGACGCTCTCCGCCACCTGGATGGCGCGGCGGAGGTTCTCCTCCGAGGAGCCGACGAGCCCGCTGAAGATCCGGCCCATGTCGAGGCGCAGGAGCGGCAGCCCCCACTGCGCCGCGATGGCCTTCGCGGTGAGGCTCTTGCCGCAGCCCTGCACGCCCAGGAGGAGGAGCCCCTTCGGCTCGGGGAGGCCGAACCGGCGTGCGGCCTCGGAGAACGCGGCGCCGCGGCGGCCGAGCCAGGTCTTGAGGAGGTCGAGCCCGCCCACGTTCTGGAGCTTCTCGTCCGTCGGGTAGTACTCGAGGAGCCCGCTCTTGCGGATCACCTGCCGCTTCTCCTCGAGCACGAGCCCGACGTCGTCGCGGCAGAGCCGCCCGTCGTGCGCGATCGCCTTCGCGAAGGCGTTCTCCGCCTCCGAGAGCGTGAGGCCGAGCGCGGCCTTGATGAGCTGCTCCGCGTCGTCCTTCGTGAGGTCGACCTTGGCCCGGTTCCCCTGGCGCACCACGCCCACGATCTCCTTGAGGAGCTGGAGGAGGTCGCGGGAGGTCGGCAGCGGGACGTCGAGGACCGAGACCTCCTTCTCGATCTCCGGCGGGATGACGAGCGTCGGCGAGAGCAGGACGACCGTCGTGTACGTGGACTTGAGCGCGTGCGAGAGCTCGCGCACGGCGCGTACGACCGCCGGATCGGCGAGGAACGGGTGGAAGTCCTTCAGGACGACGAGCGCGGGCTCGGAGAGCGCGTGGATCGCGGCGAGCGCGGCGAGCGGCTCCTTCGCCACCTCCGGCGCCTGCGCGGTCTTCGCGCCGCCGAGCCGCTTGAACCCGCCCACGATCGACCAGCCGAGGAGCGCCTTCCCGTGCGTCTCGGCGAGCTGCCCGAGGATGACCTCGAGGCGCTGCTCCTCCGAGGTGACGAGGTAGACGAGCGGGTAGCGCGCGCGGATGAGGACGTCGAGCTCCTGCACGAACTTCGGCGCGGGAGGGGCGAGAGCCTTCGCGGCGCCGGGGGCGTCCATCGGGCGAGTGTAGCAGGGGTGCGCCCGCTCGCGCTCGAAGCGGACGGACCACGCGCCAGTCCACCGACCGGATGGACGGCCCGCTCAGCCCCGTCCGGTGTCGCCGCCTGCCGTTGCGCACGAGGGCACCCACCGCCACCTCATGCATCCACGCTGAACGGAGGTGTGCTCATGGAAACGACGCAAGACGTAGGGACGCAGGAATCCAAGGTCGAGCCGTCGCTGGAGGCTGCCCGCCGACAGTTCAACGAGCTGTTCAACCGGCTCGACGCGAAGCAGGTGGCGTCGTGCTGGACCGAGGACGGGACGCTCATCACTCCCTCCGGAGAGGTCGGAAGAGGTCGGTCGGGGGTCGAGACCGCGTTCCGCCACGACGTCGACACCATCCTCAAGGGCACGACGTCCCGGTTCGCGATCACGTCCGTGCGGCGCCTCGGGCCGGAGCTCGCGTTCGTCGATCTCGATCACGAGCTCCAGAACTTCAGGATGCCCGACGGGTCCACCGGGGTGATGAAGCTGCACGTCGTGATGCTCGCGAAGAAGAGCGGCAACACCTGGCAGTGGCTGGACGCGCGTCCGTACGCGTTCGTCCCCCCACCGCCGTCGGTGCACTGAGCCGCGGACGACGATGCGTCTCCGGCTCGAGCTCCGGAGACGCATCGTCGCGCGAGCGCGAGCGCGAGCGCCGCCTCGCCGCTGCGTCCGTGGACGCGCCGCGGCGGCTCTGCGCACAGTTGTCCCGACCATGCGGCCCTCGCGCACGAACCCGAGCGAGGCCGCGAGGCGCCTCGCGCCGCGCTCCGGCCGCCGCACGGCGCTGCTCGTCGCGGCCGCGCTGTGCGCGCTCGGGATGAAGCCCCGCGACGCGCCCGAGTACGGGAGCGTCCTCCTCGACCGGCGCGCGAGCCGCGCCGGCGTGCCGCCGGTCACCTTCGACCACTGGCGTCACCGCGCCAGGTTCAGCTGTCGGGTGTGTCACGTGGACGTCGGGTTCGCGATGGCGCGCGGCGAGACCGGGATCTCCGCCGCGACGAACCGCGCGCGGTTCCACTGCGGCGCGTGCCACGACGGCTCGCCGCGCGCGGTCGGCAGGCCCACGTTCGCGGCGTGCTCGACGTCGCGGAACGTGGACGAGGCGCCGGCCTGCCGGCGCTGTCACGCGCGGCCCGACGAGACCCGCGCGAGGAAGGCGTTCGAGGAGTTCGCGGCGCGCTTCCCGCGGGGCACGTTCCGCGACGTCGACTGGGAGCGGGCCGAGGCGCAGGGCCTCGTCGCGCCGGCGGACTTCCTCGAGGGCGTCTCCGTCGCCCGCCCCGCGCTGAAGATGGACCGCGACGTGCAGATCGAGTCGAAGGCGGCGTGGATGACGGACGTGCTCTTCTCTCACCGAAAGCACGCGGCGTGGAACGGCTGCGAGGTGTGCCACCCCGACATCTTCCCGCCCGTCGAGCGCGACGCGGCGAGCCCCACGATGCTCCAGATCGCGGGCGGCGAGTCCTGCGGCGCGTGCCACGACCGGGTGGCGTTCCCGCTCGCGTACTGCGAGCGGTGCCACCTGAAGCGGGTGCGGTGAACGGCTGAGACGTCGCGGTCGCGCGCGGAGCGCCCGCCGTCCCCCCTCACCCCAGCCCTCTCCCCGGAGGGGGAGAGGGAGATCGGGCGACGAGACTCGGCGAGTCCTCACCCCGGGGCGCGGACCCAGGCGAGCCGGAACCCGTTCTCGTCGGCGTCGATCGCCGCGACGGAGCCCGGCGGCGCGTCCAGCTCGCGGCCCGCGGCGAGGGCGATCGCCTCGGCGAGCTCGGGGTTGTGCCCGACGAGGGCGGCGCCGTCGCCGAGCCTTCGCCCGAGCCGGAGCACGGCCTGTCCGTCCGAGACGCCGGACGCGAGCGCGTCCTCGTCCTCCACCGGCGCCCCGGTCGCCGCGGCGAGGAGCCCCGCCGTCTCGCGGGCGCGCGCGAACCGGCTCGTCAGGATCCGCATGAGCCCGAGCTCTGACGCGAGGGCGCGCGCGTGCGCGGCGAACGCGGCGCGCCCCGCGGGCAGGAGCCGCCGGGCGATGTCGCCCCGCGGGTGGCGCGCCTCGGCGCGCCCGTGCCGGACCAGGTAGAAGCGAATGGTCACGGCGGCTCCTCCGAGACGAGCAGCGCGACGGGGAAGTCCTCGAAGAGCTCCGCGAGCGGGAGGGACGCGCCCTCGCGGACCGCCCCCGTCAAGGCGTCGCGCCAGTGCCGCGGGAGCCCCGGCGCGAGCGCGAGGGCGCCCTTCCAGCGGACGACGCCACCGCCCGCCTCGAGCGGCGCGAGGACGAGCCGCGGCACGGCGCAGACGAGCGCGCGCCCGGGCACCGCCCGCGCGAACGCGAACAGCCGCGACGCGAGGGGCCCGTCGGCCTCGAGCGGGCGGTAGTCGCCGTCGCGGAAGAGGGCGGGCTCGGCGCGCCGGAGGTGGAGCGCGACGCGCAGGAGCAGGAGCTTGGCGCGCCCGCTCGCGAGCCCCTTCGGCGACGAGAGGGCGCGGGCGAGGGCGGCGCGCGCGGCGGGCCCGCGGGCGAGCTCGGCGTCGATCCCCTCGAGCGAGCGGGCGCGCAGCTCGAAGTCGACCGGCCGCCGGTTGTCGGGATCGACGAGCGAGAGGTCCCACAGCTCGCACCCCTCGTAGACGTCGGGGACGCCGGGCGCGGCGCACTTGAGCGCGACCTGGGCGAGCGAGGAGAGCCGCGCGGCGCGGGCGACGCGCCCGGCGAGCGCGCCGAGGTCGGCGAGGAACGGCGGCGACGAGAGGATCCCCTCGATGAACCGACGGACGCCCGCCTCGTACTCCTCGCCGGGGTTCGTCCAGCTCGTGTGGACCTTGGCCTCGCGCAGCGCCTTCTCCATGTAGGCCTGCATCCGCCCGACGAAGGCGGCGTGCGCGGGGGTCCCGGCGCCGAGCCCCTCGTCCGGGAAGGCGCCGACGAGCGTCTGGTACAGGAACAGCTCGTCCCTCCGGTCCGGCGCGGGCCGCCCCTCCTCGCCGCCGCGCAGGGGCGCGTTCAACCGGCTCCAGCGGACGACGGCGCTCCGCCACTCCCCGGGGAGCTCCGTGAGCGCGTCGATCCGGACGCGGACGTCCTCGCTCCGCTTCGTGTCGTGCGTCGACGTGGCGGAGAGCGACGACGCGAAGCGGTCGCGCCGCTCGGCGAGCATCGCGTGGACCTCGGCCGGGAGCGCGCCGAAGCGGCTGGGGCTCCCTCCCACCTCGTTCAGCGAGACGAGCCGGCCGTACGTGTAGAACGCGGTGTCCTCGACCGCCTTCGCCGTCACGGGCCCGGTCACCTGCTGGAGCTTCAGGGTGAACTCGAGCCACTCCCTTTTCTCGGCGTCGGTGAGCCCCGCGGGGTGACGCTGGAGGAGCACGTCGCGCAGGAACTCGTAGATGGACGGGTCCAGGACCGGGCTTCGCCGCCGCGCCCGGGCGATGGTCTGCTCGACGAGCGAGCGGTCGCGCTCGTCCACCTCGCCGCGCCGCGAGACGTAGGTCCGGTACACCGGGAAGAGCGACACGAACTCGACGAGCGCGCGGGTCAGCTCGTTCAGCGTGAAGTCACGCGTCCGGCGGTTCGTCTCGGAGATCCGGTTGAGCCGATGCGCGAGCATGTTCACCTCGCCCGCCATCGACGAGGACATGACGATCCGCTTCTTCTCGGCGACCACCTCGGCGAAGACCTCGCGCACGCCGCCGCAGGCGCGCGCCCAGATCCCGTCGAAGGTCCGCTCCGCGGCCGGGTCCACGAACAGCCCATTCACGAGCGCGAGGAACTCGTAGCCGGTGGTCCCGTCCACGTCCCACGCGGCCGGCAGCCGCTCGGGGGCGATGACGATCTTCTCCACGACGACGTACAGCGGCCGGGACGGGAGCCGGCCCGCCTCGAGCGCCTCGAAGATCCGGTCGAGCAGGACTGGCTCGGTCGCCGCGTCGAGCGGGCGTCCGCGCGCCGCCGCCGCGACCCGGGCGCGCTCGATGAGGTAGGTCGCCTGCAGCCGCCGGAAGTAGGCTCCGGGCGCGTAGAGGCCGTCGGGATGGTCGATGCGGAGCCCGGTCGCGAGCCCGTCGCGGACGAGCCCGAGGACGAGCCGGTGCGCCTCGGCGAACACGCGCGGGTCCTCCATCCGGATCGCCGCGAGGCCGTTCACGTCGAAGAAGCGCCGGTAGTTGATCTCCTCCCCGGCGACGCGCCAGAACGCGAGCCGGTACGCCTGGGCGTCGAGTAGCCTCTGCAACAGGTCGAAGCTGCGGGGCTCGCCGACCTGCCCGTTGAACGTGCGGACGTTCCCGTCCACGAACTCGCGCACCCGGGCGCTCGCGTCGCACAGCGCGGCGAGCCGGCGCTTCGCGACCTCCTTCTCGCGCGCGCGGTCTGCGACCGCCTCGGGCGAGGTGTCGGTACGGGGCGCGAGCTTCTCGAGCGAGACGCAGATCGACTCGAGCTCCTGGTGGTGCGGGTCCGACGCCCCCATCGCGGTGCGCAGCGCCTCGAGGCCGTGCCGCAGCACGAGCGGCACCGAGCGCGGGGCGACCGGGAACGCGTGGTCGAAGTAGCGGACGACGAGGGCGCCGCCGTCGCGCGCGAGGACGAGCTCGCCGCGCTCGAGGACGCGGCCGAACTGGTCGCCGAGCACCGGGACGAGGACCTTGTGGTCGAGCTCGGCCTTGAGCGGGGTCCAGTCCACGTCGAACGCGGGCGCCCAGACCGCGGACGGCCCGTTCTCGAGCACGTCCGCCCACCAGCGGTTCTCGGGCCCGATGCCCATGTGGTTCGGGACGAAATCGAGCAGGAGTCCCATCCCGCGCCGCGCGCAGGCCTTCGCGAGCCGCGCGTACCCCTCGACGCCGCCGAGCTCGTCGTTGAGCCGCCCGTGATCCACGACGTCGTAGCCGTGCCGCGAGCCACGCGCCGCGGCGAGCACGGGCGAGAGGTAGAGGTCCGTAACGCCGAGCGCGTCGAGGTAGGGGACGACGCGCGCCGCGTCGTCGAAGCCGAACTCCGCGTGGAGCTGGAGCCGGTAGGTGGAGGCGGGCCGCGCCGTGACGCCCTCGCCGCGCTCGAGCTCGCGGGCGAGCTCCGCGAGGAGGACCTCCGCGAGCTCCGAGTCGCCTCCGCTGCCGCCGCCGTTCCCGCCCTGCCGCACGAGCTACCCTCCGCGGATCCTCCCGGAGCGGAGCGCGAGCGCGCGCAGCCGGTCGCGCGCGGGCGCGTCGGCGTGAAGCGCGGCGAGGTCGCGCGGCATCCGGTACGTCCAGTTCTCCTCGTTGACCGTCCCCGGGACGTTGACCCGCTCGCGCATGCCGAAGGCGTCCTGGAACGGCAGCAGCAGCAGGTCCGAGCCGGACCCGTAGACGAGCTCGAGGATCGCGTCGCGGACGCCGTCGTCGAAGCGGCCCGGCCCGCGCGCCCGCAGCGCGGCGAGCGCGGGGAGCGCGAGGAACGCGCGGCGCTCGTCCTCCCCCATGCCGTCGAACCAGTCGGCGACCGCGTCGGTGTCGTGCGTGCCGGTCGTCGCGACGGAGACCGCCGGCCACTCCGCGGGATCGCGGAACGGCTGCCCCGGCGCGTTCCAGTGCCGCTCCCAGCGCAGCACGCGGTAGCCGGGCACCGCGATCCGCTCGAGCGAGGCGCGGACGAAATCGGGGACGGTGCCGAGGTCCTCGGCGATGACGCGCGCCCCCTTCGCGAAGATCCCGAGCACGCGCTCGCCGTTCGCCGTCTGGGCGGGCTCGCCCGCCGGGACGAACGCGGGCGGGCTGCCGTCGCTCGGGAAGAAGTAGGTCCGGTAGAGACCGACGACGTGGTCCACGCGGTAAAGGCCGTAGAGGTCGGCCATGCGG
>WNGF01001497.1_pt1 | contig 39605 bp, 40 predicted proteins | sample 5400641 | NCBI WGS metagenome assembly WNGF01 (sample SAMN13153371, study PRJNA577476) | soil metagenome | isolation source: 80 cm soil or saprolite under grassland replicate 2 | place: USA:California | collected 2016-06-15 | reverse complement strand
CCGGCAGGAGATGACGGTATTCATCGGGAAAGCCTGTATGCCGCCTGGGCGCGACGATGGCCTCGGCCAACAAGTGGAGAACGTGCCAGTCCCTCGCTCGATGCAAGCGCGCGCGAATCTCGCTCCCGCGCAGTTCGAACAGGTAATCCAGAGACCGCTTCCGCATCTCGAGCGCCGCGCGCTCGGAGATCTTCTCGGAGACGCGGCCGGCCAACTGGCGAACGATCTTCTCGTGGTCTTCCTCGCTCGCCGCGTCGAGCCATGAGAGTTCCTGCAAACCGCGCTCGATCTCCCGCCTCGCTCCCAGCAGTATCTGATCCTCGATAGATCCTGAATCTGACGGTTTGCGCGCGTGGCCTTTCAGCTCGGCGCGGATCTCGTCTTGCTCTTCCTGCGTGACCTGACCTGCGGTAAAAAAGCGAGTCCACGTTTCGGGCGCCCCGTCGGGATAGGCGCGTCCGAGAAGTTCGAAGATGTTCGCCGGCGGTTGCAGGTCAACCAGAACTTCTTCGCTCGGGAGTCTCCGGCGGGGATCGTCGTTGAGCATGCCGATGTGCCGAAGGCTGCCGTCAGGATAACGAGTGGTTGGATCGAACCATTCCATAACTACTATTCCTCCTTATTCCTCTCGCGACGGGCGACGCCGCGCGCCGCGTTGTAGATGATGTTTTCGAGTGTGCGCTCACGCAGTTCTTTCGTCGTGCTCGCGCGTAGGTATTTAGCGAGATTATTGAGCGCCGCGGCCTTCACCTCATCCACGTATTCGTTGTAGAGGGGATGCTCAATCAGCCGCCTCGCCGCGTCCGAGAATTCGACGGCGAACTGTTGTTCACGCTCCCGCAACGCGGATGTCGGTTCGAAGAGGCGGCGCTTCGGCATTCCGAGCGCAATGTCGAAGCCCGCCTGCCGCAGGCGATCGGCTTCGCGCGCCACGGGCTTCGGCGCGTATACGGAGATGTTCCCCGGCGAAAGTTGAGCGGCGATGCGGGCGGGAACGCTCATCTCTCCGAGCGCCGTTTTCTTATCCTGGCCGGTTAAGTAGCTCGGCCGAGTCGGGAAGGCTTGAGAGACGCCCGGCAACTGAGCGAGCGCTCGATTCGTCGCTTCACTCACAAAGCCTCCGACGCCTCCGGGCTGCTCTGCCCGCGTGTCGCGCTCGAAGGGATCAACGACCTGGCGAACCTGGCGCGCGAGCGACGGGACGAAGGACGAAGGAACGTCGAGACCGATGGCCTTGAACGCGTTTAACCACTTATCGCCTTCAGTCTCGCCTTGCGCCCGGCTCGCATAGCGGCTCAGGTTCTTCAAGACGCTCTGATCACCCATCACATCGAGCGTCTTCGCAAGGCTGTTGTAAACGGCCTCTCCCGTTGCTCCCGCCGCCGATCCCGGGCCGAGCTTGCCGCGTTTATGCAGGTTCATCAGCGCCGCGCCGGCGGAAAGATTCATTGCCCATGGCTGGGCCCAATCGATCGAATAAAGCGTGTCACCCTCGCGCATCTTGGTCTCGTCGCCCGTGAGAAAACGAATCAGGGCCGACGCGTTGAGCGAATAGCCTCTGACGCCTTCCTCGCGCTCCTGAGCCTTCCCGGTCCTGCTCTCTTCCTCCGGACCGACGAGGATGCCGCCGGCGGCGAGCGCCGCGCCGAGGCCGATCCCGGTCGCCGCGCCTTCAGCCACGCGCGAGAGCGCGAGCAGAGTATTGCGCCGGCGGAACTGTCCTGGCGTGGCTGCTTCTTTCGCCACCTGGAAGAGTCCGAGCGGAGAGCGCTCCAGACCGCGCTTGAGCAAAGCGCCCGGCGTCTGTGCGTATTTCAGAATAAAGTCGCCGACACCGAACCGGTCGGTCCCGAAGATCGGCGAAGACAGGGTATTGAGTCCCTGTCTGATGTACTGCATTCCCGTCGACGCGAAGTTTTTGTCCCTCAATGCCGCGTGATTGGCCTCCATCCACGCCTGATCTATCGCCGCGTCCACGTCGAGCGGGGACTTCGACTTCTTCGATGCTGCTACGATCGACTGCAAAGACCCCTCGAAGCGAGTCTGCCAATTCGCGCTATCGGGAATTTCGTTCACCCATGCCATCACCTTACCGACGGCGCGGCCGAGTTTGTTCGCGTCCGTGGTGATGTAGTCGACGTTCGGCTTTCCCGGTAGTGGTTGACCGGACTTGTATGCGGCGACGGCCTTCGACCAGTTGCGGGCGTAACTCTGAAGGTCACTCCCGCGCGGCGCGGCGATCTGGCGAGGTTTGCCCGTGGCCCTGCTGTACATCCAATCGAGAGTGGCGGCGAGTCTCGTGGCGGCGCGTTCCTGCTTACCATACACAATGTGCTGCAGGACGTTGCGGATGACGAATCGAGGATTGCCGAGTTGCGCCGCGGTTTGCACGCTTCCGGCCGTTTCGGATACTTCCGCCCGTGAGCGAACCGAGGCCCGAGCCGAGGATGGTCCCTTGCGATCTCGGCTCATCAGGCGCCGTCTTCGTCGCAGGCTGAGGAGCGGCCATCGCGGCCGTCGGCTGCCCGAGCTGTGGCAGTTTGGCCATCTCCGCCTCGATCGCTTCCGGACTGAGACCGGTCATTGCGAGCGTCTGCCTGCGCGCATCTCCTCGAAAGCCAGGCGTCATTTCTTCAGCGCCGGCGCGGACGGCTGGAGTCGGCGGCGCGCCGGGTTGTGGCTGAAGCCTTTGCGTCGTCCTGCCGAGATGTGGCTCAGGCGCAATTTGCGGCAACCGCGCCGTAGGAACCGCATCGGCAAGAATGGGCGCGGCGTTGGCCGCTTCAGCTCTTCGAGGCGTCAGCGCTTTCATCGGCTTCGCCTCGAGCGCCTGAGAGTATCGCTTAGAGCGTGACTGCCGGCCGGCAGTCGCCGCGCCGCTGATTCCGCCGATCGTTCCGCCGCTGATTCCGCCGAGTAGAAATGATTCGGCGACGCCTTCCGAGAGAGCGCGCTTCGGGTCGTATCCGGAGACGATTTTGGCGTTGACGTTGTTCAACGCTCGATTGAAGGCTTCCTGCAAACCTTCTTCGCCGAACTCCTTCACCGCGGTAAGGCCGATGCGACGGGCGACGCCGCCGCGGACCGCTGAAGCAATGGATGGCGCCTTGCCGCCGAGCCGCCCGACGCCGGCGCCTTGGGTCAATCCGATGAGCGCCCCGATGATCGCCGCCTGCTTCGCCCTCTCCGGATCCTCGCCGGCGGCGACAGCCTCTTCGTAAGTCTGCCCTGCGTTCGTCGCCGCGCCCAGAGCGGCCGACGTGAGCCACGCGGGCACACCTGCGCCCGCGCCAAGGTACGAAGCAGCCGCGAATGGGACGGCGGAGCCGAGGGCCTCGGCGCCTTTCGAGATCAGACTTTCATCGGTCGGGTCCACGGGCGCGAGAGTACGCATCACGTCTTCGCTCTCACGCGGCGAGAGCAGCACGCCCTTGCGGCGCAGGTCGGCCTCCATCGCGGGATGAAGGAGCGACGCGCCCCGAATGGCGCTCGTCACCGTCCCGGTCGCGCCCCTCATGAACCTGTTGACGAGTTGAGCCGGATAGCTCGGCGCGTTCGCCTTGTCTAGCTGGCGTTGGTCTTCGATCTCTCGCAGCCGCCCTTGCTGCCGCTCCTGCGCCTCACGCTCCGCGACGTTGCGCGCAGTCACCTCCATCGCCGCCCACTCGTCGGCCGTGAACCTGGAAGCGTTGGATGGATCCGCCACGGTCTCGACGATCCTTCGCTCGATGTCCGCGGCGTTGAAATCCTGCGGTTTGAGCGACCCGACCTTCGGCATCGCTCCGGGTTGGCCCTTTGGCTTGAAGACGGGCGGGCCTTGAACCGGCCCCGGGCGGACAGGTTCTTCTAGCGTGGTGGGAGCGGTTCTCCAATCGGGGCGGAGTTTGATGGACCGCGATCTCTCAATCAAAGCCCCTTCCGCCTTGATCCGCCTTTGGCTCGCCTGATTGAGGGCCGTGTCGAGATCAAGCGACCTCACGCCGAACTGCTGCCTCTCGGTCGGCATCAGGACACGACCAGTCGAAGGTCGCGGTAGCGGAGTCGGCGAGGGCGTTGGCGAGGGTTGCGGTTGCTGCCGCCCGGAGATCACCTCATCTATGACGGAGTCCAAAACGTCACCTGCGGCGCCCGCAGATGTAGGCGACGGTCGGGCAGGCTTTCTGCGCCGTTGCTCTTCGATGAACTCGGCAAACTCGCCTTCAAGATCGGAGGCTTCAGTCCGCTTCCGCCGTTGCTCTTCGAGGAATTCCTCGTACAGGCCTTGTTGTTGCGCCATAGCCGAATCCTCGTCAGAAAATGAACCATTGCCCAGTCCCCGACGGGACGCATGTCGCGCTCGCGTTCTGGCTAGGCAGGCTCGTTTTGCCGACGATCGCGCCGTCTGCCGTGGCGATCGTCACGGCATTCGCGCTCCCATCGGTTTTCAAGATGCGAATCTCGCCGAGCGGGCTCGGGCCTCCTGATCCTGACCGAACGCTGGGCGACGGCAACGTGACCGTCCTCGGCCCGGCGGTCGCATCCACAGTGACGACATCAGTCTCGGGAGGAATAGACACGTTCGCCGTAGTTTGAAGGACTATCAAATTTGGGAAATTGATTTTCTCTATCATTTTTCGCCTCTGACCCTCAAAAGCGCGAGAGCCAATCAATCGGCGGCGACTCCGAAAGATTGGCTCGCGTTGTTTGTCGCGCATCAGCGCTCGCGGCGCGACAAAATCGAAATTGTGTTCCCGCCGGTCGCCACGGCGGTTCAAAAAGAAAAAGCCGCCAAACAAAGGGCCTTGCCCGTCGGCGATGCCCTCTCTATGGCGGCCGGCCACGCCTCTCGCGTGGCAGTCCTATTAAACTTTCAACGCGGCAATCTTACCACGACGCGCGCGGCGTTCAATCGAAATCGCGCCGGCGCTTCTCAAGCCCCAGGTAATCGGCAATCGCGTCGGCGACATGCATCGAGCGCGCGGAGGCCGAAGGTGATTACGAGATCATTCAGCAGATCGTGCGGATGGCCGACACGCATGAGCCGCTGGCGGAGGACGAGATCGCATAGCCGTAATACCAACAACGGGCGCCGACAGCAATCGAAACCTCGTCGTCGCCTGCGTCAGATGCGACGGCGCAAAAGGGGCAATGGGGCTTGAGGAGTACCGTCTGAAACTTGGGGGAGTTCAATTTTACGGCGAGACATTTTGAGTAGACGCACACGAGTTCAAACCTTACTCATCGCCCGCGAAAACGCCTGCGGCATCGGCACGCGCAAACTGAAGCTCATCCTCAACAAATACGCGAAGACCGATCCCCTCGCGCTCGCCGCGCGCCTCGCCCTGGAGATCGAAGACGCCAATCTCGTGGCGAAGAAGTATCCGGGAAAATGGCGAGATCGCTATTACCGGAAGAAGGGCGACTTGATCAGGGAGTTGATCACTCTATTCAAGCATCAGGGATGGGTTTTCGGCGTGCATCCGGCGAGGTTTGGGCGAGGCGTGATTTATTTTGAAATTCCGGGGTGTGCGCAAGTGTCGTTTCATTACGACCACGAAGGCGATCCGCTGCCGATCTATGAAAAGGAGTGGGACGGACAGGAAGGCTCGACGCTGAAGAAGCTATTCGATTTTATTCAGAAGGAGTTTCTCGGACCTGTGAAGGCGCAGGCGAGATTACCGATGGGAGAAGATTGACTCCCATTCACACTAAGATCATACTCTTGCCGATCTCGGCACGGAATATTGATCTCAACCACTCAACCACAAGGAGGATCATGAAAAAGAAACTTGAGATCGTAGGCCACCTGGCCCTGCAACTGCTCGTCATGGCCGTAGTGATATGGATGGTGAGTATTCGGGCGAGCGCCCAGCTTAATTTTTGCCAGGACCATATACCTTGTCCGGTCGGAGACCCTTGCCAAGTCACCATAGTGCATTGCGCTTTCAAACAATGCCCGGAAGACACTTGTATAGAATATCCATGTTGCTCGGAGCGGGCAGGAGTATGTGTTCCCGGCGGAACGGGGTGTCAATACAGAACCTGTTGTGACTATAACCACCAGGAATTCTGCGATTCTGTCAGCGGCTACTGCATATCCCCACCATAAGAAGGAGACAAAATGAACAGACTTAGACTTCTAACACTAATCGTGTTGGTGGCGGGCGTCGTGATCGCAACGGCTGCTTATGCCAAAAAGAAACAGGACGACTTCACCTTTCCCCCAAAGGCTCACCACGTTATTTATGCCCTCTGGCATATGGAGAAAGACGGAACCAAAACCTTTGTGGCCGTCAGGGTGAGAGACGTTCAAGAGTCGGGAGCATGGCGGGAGTGGGCGGCTGGCAAGGGGCCGGACGGCAAGGATCGCGCCAGCACCCATGAGGAACCGGCAAACTCAAAGTATCCCGGTACGAACCTATATAAGAGTTTAGCTTGGTTCCGTTCCCGTCCGAATTTTTTACGCGAAGAAATGATATTGGGCTATCGGTGCTTTACTCTGGATACAGGCGAGTCGGAGCAAACATTCTCTCAGGAGCTTGGTTTAACCCCACTTAAGTATGTGTCCGGGGACACTGTGATCGAGGCTTTGAAGATCTACTAAACGAGAAAATAGAAAAAGCCGGCCAGGAATCCCCTTCCCGGCCGGCATGCTCATTATAAAACGCAAGGCCACTATGAACGACGAAGAGACAGCAGCAATATTCATCAAGAGATACTGGGGAACATATACAGAGGCTTTTCGCCAGGAGACGATCCCGAGACTTGTGAAACTGATTCAAGACGAGCGCGAGGCTTGCGCGAAGATTCTTCAGGATGAGATCGACACATGGAACAGGATAGAAATCGGCTCTAGTGACGTTGCAGTTGCGGCTTTAACAGGCGCATTGGAAAAAATCCGCGCCCGGTCGAAATAAAAAAGGCCGACCGAGAATTCCCTTCCCGGTCGGCCTTTTTCTTCGTCTTGTCCTGCGCTCACTGAGAAGGGACTCGAACCCCCATTGGTCGCCCCGCCCACAGGAAGGCGGCCGGATTCAAATCATCCGACTTGGCGTGACTTTCGTCCGCCTGCGTATTCCAGTTCCGCCACTCAAAAGAATTATAGCCTGTTCTCACTGGCGAGCCTCCATCGCCGCCTTCGCCAGATCCTCCGGAGTCCAGTCCGGGATCCGGGCCGTCTTCTCGGCCCTGAATCTTCCCCGACTATCCGTGCTCGACACCTTCCCTCTGAACAGTTTCAACTCCTCGTCCACCAGATCGCGCACGGCCTTCTTGTCATTCTCGCTCAGACGGCGGCTTTCAATCGAAATCGCGCCGGCGCTTCTCAAGTCCCAGGTAATCGGCGATGGCATCCGCGGCCTGAAGCAACCCGGCGCGAATGCTCACGAGCATCGTTCGCAGCGCCGGCGGGATTTCATCCTCCGCGGCCCTTCGCTCCCGCGCGCTCAATGCGCGGTCCTCCGGCGCCATCGGCTTGATGGGTCGCGGCCCTGAAGAAGACTCACGCGGTTCTTCCCGTTTGGTCATCGGACTTTTGTCTTCCCTTTCTTCCGCGCCTTTTGCGCCTTACTGGTCACCTTCGCCGGCTTCGGCATCGGGACGCCGCGAGCCTGCACGTAAAGCCTGCATTGGATGCAAAAGCCGGCGCCGCCTTTGAGCGCGTAGAGCAATCTGGTTTGCGGGTGTGTCGGACAGAAAAGCATCGTTCCCTCAATTGTTAGTTAACTTCGAATCCCGACTTGCCGTCGAACATTCGTCCGTAGTCGCGGGCGTGATGGCGCTCATCCGGCTCAGGCTGGGCTTCGAGATGTTTGCCTCGCTCGCATTCCAGCCATTCGTCGAAGTACGCGGAGAACGGCGCTGGCGCGATCGCGTGAGCACGGCAAAGCTCCTTGTGGCGTTCGTATGCCGCGCGGCCCGCGCGGCGCTCTACGCCCGTGGCGCGGGAGAGCCGCTCTTTGCGCTCTTGCGCGAAGTTGCGTGACTCTCCCGCTTTCGGCCCCGGCTTCTTGCGTTGCGGTCGTTCCGGCTTCGCGGCGCGCGCCTTGCGCTTCAGCCTGCGCTTGACCGTCCGCAAAGCCTCGCGACTCACGTCGGTGGCCGCGCCGCTCTGCAACTGGGCTTCGATGGCGCGCCGCTCCGCCGGCGTGAGCGTTTGCATGATCTCGATCAGGTCGTGTGAAGTCAGTTCCATCAATAATCGCCCTCTTCGAACATCTCCCGCTCCTGCGGCTCGCCATCGAGCTTGGCGACAAGGCGCTCGATCGCTTCGCGCGGCGTCGCGGCGGTCGCGCTCACGGTCCGCAGGATGCGCCGGCGGTTGATCCCATCGCCTCTGACCTCGACCGAAGCCACCCAGAGCTTGCCGTCGAAGACCGGCGTGAGCGCGATGCGGCGCTCGATGACCTGGCGCATCGCTTCGGCAAGGCGGCGGGATTCGGCGGCGGTCAGTGTGGGTTGTGTGGCGGTCGCTGTCATCGGGCGTCGCCCTCCAACTTGCGGGTCAGGACTGCGGCGTTCGCGCGGTCCAAACCTTCGCCGATCGCCAGACGGACGATGAACGCGGCGAGCGGCATCAAGACGGCCGCGCGTCCTATGGCGCCCTTGAAGCGATGGGCGCATTTCTTCCGGTTGTGAACCGTGTAGATGGCGGCGCCGTCTCCCTCGCGGTCGCGGACGAACGCCACGACGCCATCCTTATCGCGCTCGATCTCTTCGCGGCAGGAGTCGCACAACACCACGGGGAAGCGAAAGCCATGTTCTTCTTCGATCCGAATGGCCATCACCGCGCCTCCCTGATCGCATCAGCCAGGTTGTTGATCGCCGAGGATATCGACTCCCCCGCTTCTTTGATCTCTTTCGCCAACACCTCGATGGCACCCATAGACGTGCTGGCCTCATTGAATCCGAGTCGCTCGAGCGAACGGGCGACGCTCCACAGCGCGCGTGAGCCGTTGTCTACGGCGTCAACGATGTTCGCGGCCTCCATATTCGAGTCCGACACATTCGGCGAGATGAAAGTCTCGCGCAACGCTTCTGCAATTGGTTCGTTCATTCGCGCCTTCCCTGTTGACCGGTGAAAAAAAAATGTTTTTCTAAAGCAGCAAAACCAGCAAAACCAGCCGCCACCACATAGGAGGTTGCTGGTTTTGCTGGTTTTGCTGCTTTTGCTGGTTCTAAAAAACATTTTTTCACGCAACGTCTCCCTGGTAAGAGATATAAAACTCCTGCCCGTGACCTCCGGCCTTTCGCACAATCCCGTTTGCTTCTAATCGTTTACCGAAATTATTGCGCCCCAGAGGTCTATACCCTGCCTCGCGACAGTAGCTTGTGTAGGCCATATGCAGCCTTTTCAGTTTTTCGGTGTGATCCGGGTTGTGCGGGTCCTGCGCCCAATTCTCGTCCCGGAGAAAGCAGGCGACAGAATCAGATTCACGTTTGTAGGCTGAGATCATCTCTTTGACGATCTCCGATTCCGTAAATTTCTTCTGCTTGAGAAGCCGTTTCAATCCGGCCAGTACCCAGTTGAAGACGCCGGCCAATTCGTCTCTGACTATCTTCTGGGCGAGTTCGACGTCCCACTCACTTTCCGGCAAAGTGACCCGAAACGGGATAATGACAAACCGGCGGAAATAAGCCTCTGATTGCTCCACGTCCTTCGGCAGTTCGTTGCAGTTGAAACAAAGTTTGGCGTACCGTTCCATGAGAAAAGAGTTCCCATATTTCAGTCTGGCCATAATGGGTTCGCCGCTGACCAATATCTTGAAAATGTCTCGGGTAATTGACGCGTTGATTTCGCTGCCGTAGTTCAGGAGCTTGTGGGCAATCTGTGCGCGGTTGTGCTCCTCCATCAAGTCAGACAATGAGTAATTGGCCGTATTCTCTCGCCCCAGGAGAGCATTCATCACGTCAAACAGCACGCTCTTGCCATTCGCGCCGGTCCCGTAGAGCAAGAGCGCTTTTTCGAGTTTGAGATGCCGCGTGAAGATGTAGGCGAAGTATTCGGCAACAATGTCTTGCAGTTCTTTTTCCGGCAGAACTCTATCGAGGTATGCTTGGAACTGAGGCGCCGCGGCCTCCTTGTCGTATTTGAATTGGAGCTGGTGTGTCAGGAAATCCGCCGCGCGAAACTTCCTGATGTCCTGACTCTCGGCGCTGATCTCAAAAGTCCCGTTGAGCAGGTTAATGAGTACTTTGTCGTCGGACGGCTCAGGCGGGCGGAAGCCGGCTAGCGCAATGAACTGCTTGTAAAGTTTATCCCTGAACTCATAATGTTTGGCTTCGAACGGCTGCACCCCTTGCTTTTGAGCCACGGCCATCAAGAAGTCTTTTAAGCCGTCTCTATCGATTTCCCTCCAGTATTCCCCATTGAAAGCGAAAACGAAGTCATTCTTTCTCGCGAGTTGGTATTGTTGGGCCTTGACGAGGGCTAACAGTTGCTCGATAGAGGCGACGAGATAATGCTTCTGCTTGACAGCATCGATCCCTTTGAAAAGTTTCGAAAAATCGAGCTTGGCGACTTTCTCCAAAATCGAATCCAGAACGTGATGATGGGCGACCACGACCGCTGGCTCTCCGGTTACCGCTGTCCCCTCCCGGTCTCCACCTGTAGACGGCGCGCCCGTGCTTTCGTCGGGTTGCACGTCAGCCTGGCCGTTGTCGGGGCGCGTTTCTGAGCCGATGATCGCAGTCTTCTTCGCCGGCGATCCGTTCTTCGATTGAGCGTCTTTAAGCCGCTTGCAAAATTCGTCTTTGGAGACTATTCGCACGCCTGCCTTTTTCAACTTCTCCCTGAGCTCGCTCACTACTTCACCCCCTTTACCAGAAAATCATCAAGCCCCTTCACGTCATTCCAATCGAGCGGGACGGCGTTCAAGCCGACGCCCGCCAGGCTATCGAAAAGTCGCTGAAGCGCCGTTGCGACTTGCGACTTCACACGCCAATCGGCGTCATACGCCACAAAGACCGTGGCGATCTTCGGCAACCTGGCTTTGAACTCGGCGCCGAAGTGAACGCCGAGCGCCGAGACGCCCGGAACGCCGACCACGCACGCGTCGAGCAACTCGGCGGTGATGTCGGCCTTGAGCAGCCCCTCAGTTATGACGGCCTCACCCGTCGCGTTTGCCCGCCAGGGTCGCGCGAAATGAATCGGAGCGCCACTCGACGCGCCGGCTTTGCGCTTACCCTCTTCGTCCTCAGGCGACGAAAACCAGATGTACCGCGAGCCACGATCCTGGCGAATCTGGCAGCCTTGAATCCTGCCCTGTGTATCGCGCGCAGGAACGAAGAAGCCCGGACGCCATTCGAACATCCAGCGTCCTTCTTCATCGCGGTAAAAGCCCGGTACGTTGGCGAGGTTGTGTTCGCGCGCCAGATCAGCGCATAGATCCGGAATCCGACTCAACGCCGGCAAACTGGCATAGGCGTTGCGCTCGATGGTGAGAGTTGAAAGGCCGCGCTCCCGGAGGTTTTCGGCGTGCCGAGCGGTCAGCGTCAAGGTCGCCAACATCGCCCTGTACACGGCGTCGCGGCGTTCGAGCGGCGCCCGCGTCGGCGCCTCCGGCTTGCGCGGGATCGGATCGAGCGGGCGATACTCGCGCTCTTCGAGTATGTGAATGTAGCCGAAGTTCTTCGATTCTTTGATCGAACCTTCAGCCACGCGCATACAAATCGCCATCACTCCGTCGTCGGTCATCGAGCACCAGTTTGATTTGCCGCAGATCCGGCACGGACTCTTGCGTTTGACGCGAACAAGAGAGGAGTTCAACGCATACATCGCGCGTCCCTCCTCTCCGTCTTGCGAACGGCGCCGGTCTGCGCCGAGGTCGCGGCGAACGAGGCGACCGCGCCCCCGGACCTCGTAGTCCGGGGGCATAGCGCCACAAATAGAGAACGCCAGCGTGCCCGCGCTGACTTTTGCGCTGGAGTCGGTGGCGACTCCGGCGTGCCGACCAACCAGCGATAACATCGGGCGCAGCAGTCTACGCCCCCCTCGCCAATCCGCTCGACGTGACGCGAGAGGCGTGGTGATGGGCGCAAGCAGCAGTCGCAAATACGCGCGACAGATACTTGTGGTGGGAGTGCGGCGGCTGTGATAGGATAGCGCTGCACTGTGAGCGTGCGATTTTTCGGCCTCCGGCGTCTGTGGCGACTCCGGGGGCCGACGTGCGTGTAGGTGATCATGTATCTCCTGTATGGGCATGAGGCGGGCGCTGTGAGATACTCACGTTAGCCCGCCTCACGCGGGTCTACGGTCAGCGGCGATCCTCGCGAGTGATCTGAGTGGCGCTCTGTACGCTCGCTTGGTCGCCGCCCTATTGTTTTGCGCCTGCGCTCGCAGGCTGCTGTTCAGATTCTATTTTTTCGGGTTTGATTGGGGGTGCCCCAACCAGACCCAGATCGACCGCCGAGACTAGGATCGAGGTCCCGGCCCGCCGGATGCGGAACGGGAAGGTCCCGATTCTGATCTGCTCGTAAATAGTTTTTTTCTTTTTCCCGGTGGCTTGAGCGGCTTCAGCTACGCCCACCCACAATCTAGGAATCTCCACCTTGCTCACCTCCTTAATTTGGGCCAGACCCGCGCAGGACTGGAGTTGGCGGCGAAAACCCAGACATCGTGTCAGGGTTTTGGGCCAGACCCGCGCGGGACTGGAACTGAACGGAGAGAGAGTGCCCCGGCTGGAATCGTTGGGGCGCCCCCCAATTTTTGGCTGGGGCGCCCCCAATCTCTCAATTCGCCTCTCTATCTAGCAAATCAACCGCGGTCGGCAATCCCAGATCTTCCAGAACGGCCCGAACGGCGGCCCTGTTGTTTCTGGTCTCCTCGGTCTCCTCGTCGTGTTTCCCCATTTTGCCCGTCGGATTCTGCCAATACCTTTTTGTCGAGGAGGGCTTTTGACCGGTAAGACGTTCCAGGAGTCTACCCAACGCGGACTTGTTTATGGCGCGCCCCTCGTTGGCGGCGACTACCAGGTAGTAAAGCAGCATGACCTTCCGAGATGTCGTGAACTCTTCTGTTGGCGAGTCGTCCGGTTCCGTCTTTTCGATAGCCGCTTGTTCGCTGGTCCGGGCGTCGGGCGCCGGACTGGTCGCGACCTTCTCTTCCTGCTTGAGAGCCGCGCGTTCCTGATCCGCTTCAAGCCTACGTATGGCCCGTTGCTTTTTAAGCCGGCGTTGAATCCCCGCGTAAAGGTCCTTGACGGCGGAATCAAAGGCATACTGCGCGCTGTCGTGACCGGGATGATTCGAGAAGCGCATTTTTACAAGCTCGCGGATGCGCCCCTTCGCCCCCTGCGCGATCGCGTCATCAAGCTCGATAAGACACCGTTCCATCCAATCAATCCGGGCCCGCGTAGTTGGCAGCCCTGCAAGATGTTCGTCAATCCGCGTCAGATGATCGGCGTCCGGCTCTCCGAGCGTTTCAAAATCCAGCCATAGTACCGCGCCTGGCCAAAGTTCCTTGTTTTGTTCCATAGGCTTCCTGCAGCCTTCTTCCTGATTGGTGATCGGCTCGCATCGCGCCCAGGAACGCGCGACCGCGCGATTGATCAGATCGAACGTTGCGAGCCGAACTCGTCCGCCGCCATCGTGACGGCCTGTGTGTTGGTGTGCGAGTAGTCCATCAACGCGCCCGGACACTGCTGGACAGCGTTAGAACTGACTGTACTCAATTGTAAGCGGAATGGGCTTTTCTGGAATCGGCTGGATGGGGAGATCAAATATTCACTTTACATTCCCTGTCAAAAGGATAGGACTCATGTATTAACCGGGCAAGGTCAATAGGCTCTTTTGGAAGCCCGCGTCAAGTGGCCGTTGGAATCCTGGAGTGGTTTGCGATTGCATCAAATTGAAAACTGGTCTAGGTGTCAAAGGGGGCAGGTCGCCAGTCGTGGCTCGGCTCCTTTCCCGCCAGTGAGAGGAGGTCACGATCTCTTTTCCTGCTACCTTGCAACACACACCAGGCTCGGAGATCATTAAGCGACTCGCGGAACATGCGCGACGCCTCGCTCGTAGAAGGGAGCGAGGCGGCAATCGTCGCACGCGCTTCGGGTCGCTCATCAAAACCAAAACTTATCACGCCGATATTGAGAGCTTTGTACGTCCTGGGATGAAAATACGGCTTCAATTTCAATATTGATTCTAAATCAGGCCACGCAACATTGGGACGCCGGTACAGTACCGCGCGCGTAAGCAAGCGGCTGTCTCATCGGTCAGCCGCTTGCTTACGCGCGCGGTACTGTACCAATCTTGCGTGGCTCGATCCAGAAGGAGGGTCTGAATGAAACCGATTTTCCACTCAGTTGATAGCGAAACCAAAAATCTCTTTTACCGCGGTTGTACAAGACTGCTTTTGGGATTCTTTTCAGCGCTCGTTTCGTTCGGCCTGCTGGCCGCGCCGCACGAGGCGCGGGCGCAAGCGCAGGCGGCGAATGGCGTAATCGAAGGGACTGTCACCGACGCTTCCGGGGCAGTGGTTCCGAACGCGAAGGTCAAGGCCGTGAACCTCGACACGGGCCTGGAACGCGAGGCGACGACGAATGAGAAGGGGCTTTACCGCGTGCAGCTTCTGCCGGTCGGTAATTATCAGGTCACTGTCACCCAGGCCGGTTTCAACGCGTTCGTTCAGTCGGGCATCACGCTCAGCGCGGGCCAGGCGGCGACGGTGGACGTGGCGCTCAAAACCGGAGCGGTGAACAGCGAGGTATCGATTGTCGCCGACTCTCCCATCGCCGACGTGTCGCGCGTCGAACTTGGGCGCACGATCAACGAGAACGAGGTCAAGAACCTTCCGCTGCCCTCGCGCAATCCCTACAATTTCGGCCTGCTCCAGCCGGGCGTTAACGGCTTCGAGAACGTCGAATTCGGCGTGCCGCGCTTCAACGCCAACGGCTATAAGAGCCGGATCAACTATCAACTCGACGGCAACACCAACACGCAGAAAGACCGCGCTGGCCTCAGACTGACGCCGATCTCCGAAGTTTTCGTGCGCGAAGTCCAGGTCGTCTCCAACGGCTTCGCGCCGGAGTTCGGCCAGACCTCGGGCGTCGTCTACAACGCGATCACGCCGTCCGGCACGAATAAGTTTCATGGCGCGGCCGGCTACTTCTTCCGGCGCGAGCCCTTCGTCGCGCGCCCGTTCTTCTTGCGCCAGGAATTCCGCAAGGCGGACCCGGGCCTGGATAATGTAATCGGATCGATCGGCGGGCCGCTCGTGAAAGACAGGGCGCACTTCTACGTCGGCTACGAGCGCGTGGACCGCGAGCTCCAGCAAGACCGCATCGTGACAGTGACGGCGGCGAACGCCGCCGCGCTCGGTCTCCCGCCGCCGCCCGGATTCATCCCGGCCTCGCAGCTCACCAACTTCTTCATCGTCAGGCCGGATTGGAAGATCAACGCGAACCAGGAGCTATTCGGGCGCTATACGCTCTTCACCAACAACTCGCCGAACAACATCGGCGGCGGCCTGAACACGCTTGAGCGTTCGATCGACTTCAAAGATAACATCCAGACGGGCAATGCGCAGTTGATTTCGATTCTCAGCCCGAAGCTGCTCAATGAATTCCGGTTCCAGTATTCGCGCCGCAACCAGCCGAGCGTGCTCAACGAGCTCTCGGGCAAGGGGCCTTCGATCACGGTCACCAACCGCGCGCAATTCGGCGCGCCGGCGGCCACGGACGGGCCGCTGCTCTTCAACGAACGCATCACTCAAATGCTCGACAATGTGACCTGGAACACCGGCGCCCACAGTTTGAAGTTTGGCGGCGACGTCCAGATCGTCCGCGACCGGCGCGAGGTGGCGCTCGTAGCAGCCTATACCTTCTCGGACATCGCCACCTACCTGGCTGCGCGCAACGGGACGAATCCGCGCAGCTATTCGCAGTTCACGCAGATCGTGGGCGAACCGAAGATCGAGTTCGGTTCGCAATACTACTTCTGGTTCGCCCAGGACGACTGGCGCGTCCGTCCGAATTTCAAGCTGAGCTTCGGCGTGCGCTACGAGCTTTATGACATCCCCGACGCGCGGGCCAACGCGCCGTTCGCGATTTCGCAAAAGTTCAACCGCGACACGAACAACTTCGCGCCGCGCCTGGGGCTGTCTTACAGCTTCGGCGGGACGCGCAAAACTGTAGTGCGCGCGAGCGCCGGCGTGTTCTACGATGCGCCGGGCCTGCTCTTCTACCAAAACGCGATCCAGAACAACGGCGACCCGCTCACACGCACCTTCAGGCTGCGCCAGAACGACCCCGGCGCGCCGGCGTTCCCGAACCCGGTGAACCTGACCAGCGCCATGCCGCCAGTGGTCTCGATCGATGCGCTAGCGCCCGATTTCGCGAATCTCTATTCGTTCAATCAGAATTTACAGGTCGAGCAGGAGATCACCCGCGACTTTTCGGTGACGGCCGGTTACATTCACGTCGCCGGCAATCGGATTCCGGTTGTGCGGATCGCCAATCTGCCGCCGATTGACAGGACGCTCGCCGACGGCCGGCCGGTTTTTGGCATGGGCGCGCGTCCCAATCCGAATTTCACTAACATCAACATCACCGAGTCGGTCGGCAGGTCCTCCTACCACGCAGGCTCGCTCTCGCTCAACAAGCGCTTCTCGAGGAGCTATCAGTTGAGCGCGTCTTACACCTGGTCGCACGGCATTGATGACGCGCCGGAGATCAATGTAATCGATTCGACGGAGTTTCCCTCTGACCCGGCCAACCGCCGGCGCGACCGTGGGAACTCGCTCGCCGACCAGCGACACACATTCATCCTCAGCAGCGTCCTCAACCCGAAGTTCGACGTCAGTAACCGGATTGCGAACGCGCTGGCGAATAATAACCAGATCGGCGTCATCGCGCGCTTCAACACCGGCTTCCGATTCAATGTGCGTACTAGCAACGACTTGAATGGCGACGGCGTGGCGACCAATGACCGGCCGCTTTTCATCGGCCGCAACACGGCGACAAGCGGTCCTGTCAAACAGATCGACTTACGCTATTCACGCTTCATCCCCGTCCGTGAGTCAATGCGAGTGGAGGTCATCGGCGAGTTCACCAACATCTTCAATATCGTCAATGTCTCGGGCGTGAACCAGGCTGTGACGGTCGATGCAGCCGGCAATCCGACTCTTACAGGGACGAACATCCTAACCACTTCAAACAGGAAGTTGATCGCTACGGGCGGCTTCCCCCAACGCATCTTCCAGCTCGGATTCAAGTTCCATTTCTGAGTTTGGAGGGCGTTCGGCCTTGACTCGCTGTTGCGCCGCCGAAGGCACCCTGGCCCCTTCGGCGGCCTCTTTAGAATGACTGAGCGGAACAGACCTTGAAGAATCGGCCCGCCTCGCGGGCGCCTTCATTGCTGATCCGCTCCAAGGCAGGTTATTCTTAGGCTAGCAAAGCTAGCAAAGACGTAGACAGAGGAGACGTTTATGAGCGGTGTTTTACATGAACAGATCGCGCCTGAGATTTTGCAAGCCATCGGCGCCCAGGCCGCCGCGCGTGGGTTGTCTGTCAACGACTACTTGCGGAACCTGCTCGGATTGAACGAGGAGCAAAGCGCGGATTTGGCGCTTGCCGAAGATCACGAACCGCAACCGCCGCGTAATGAAGCCATGCTCGCCGTCCTTCGTAGAAGCGCGGAGCGGCATAAGAATATGCCGGTCAGCGGCTCGACTGAAGAGACGCTCGAGATGATACGAAGGGCGCGAGCGGGGGAAATGTGGGGATATGAGCCAACCGAAACTGAGTAGTTCCGGCGCTGTCGTCATTGATGCGAACATTCTGATCTCCATTTGTTCTCAGGAGCCGAGTCACGCCACAGCCGAGAGCGCACTTGCCGATTACACTGCCAAAAACTGGGCTTTCTATGCGCCTGGCGCGATATTAACAGAAGTGTTGTTCGTCCTATGCAAAAAACATCAGAACGGAGTGATAGACGCCGCCACTTACAAGAAGGCAGTTGAGGATTTCAATGACTATATGTCTGTCATCCTTCCACCGCCAAGCGGTGACGTCGCCTTGCTTCTTCGCGCAGAGGAAATTTCGAGCGGCTACAGTTGTCTCCATTCCACCGATGGCTTCTACCTCGCGTTGGCTGAAGAGTTGACCAGAAGCAGCGCGGCCGAGTTTGTGACGTTCGATAAAGGAGTCGTGAATGTGGCCGCAAAGAATGCGCCCACGGTGAAGGTAAATCTTCTTCCTACTTAGCGGGTTTCCAATGAACGGTGTTTTACATGAACAGATCGCGCCTGAGATTTTGCAAGCCATCTTCGCCAAAGCCGCCGCACATGGCTTGTCGGTCAACGACTACTTACGAAATCTGCTGGGATTGAACGAAGCGCAGAGCGTGGATAAAAAGCTGGTTAGCGCCGCTCAGTCCCTTTCCTTTGAGCAGAGGAAAGAACTGATTAAGGCCCTGTTCGAACAATTCCCAAAACCCGAGCCGCTCGCCGGTTCGATTACACATATCGGCGACCTTGAAACGGCGACGCTGGAGATCAGGCGGCGGGTCGCGGAATCGATGGTAAGTTTCCGCAGAAAGGAATTAAGAAAATGACAGCAGTGGCCTTATCTTTGATCGAACTTGATGATAACGGCGTCGCCTGGATAAGCGGGACCAGGACAAAAGTGATTGAAGTCGCGCTTGACAAAGTGGCGTATGGATGGAGCCCAGATGAGATTCACTTTCAACACGGATACCTCTCACTAGCGCAGATTCATGCGGCGCTCGCCTACTACTACGAACATCAAGCCGAATTCGACGCTGAGATGTCCGGCCAGTCCAATCGCGCAAAAGCCTGGGCAGAGGCCGCGAAAGATTCCCCAGGACGACAGCGCCTGCGCTCAGAAGGATCGTTGTAGTGTGTAAGCTGGAAGATCAGGCTAATCATTACTTTAATCGCGACAGCGTGGCGACCAATGATCGGCCGCTTTTCATCGGCCGCAATACTGCGACGAGCGGCGACGTCAAGCAGATCGATTTGCGTTACTCGCGTTTCATTCCGATCCGTGAGTCGATGCGCATCGAGGTCATCGGCGAGGCGCCAACCTCTTCAACATCGTCAACGTGTCCGGCATAAATCCGACGGCGCCCGTGAGGGCGAATTCGAGCAATCCGCTCGATCCGACCAACGGCGCCCCGATTCTCACAGGGACGAACATCCTAACCACTTCAAACGAGAAGTTGATCGCTATGGGCGGATTCCCCCAACGCATCTTCCAGCTCGGATTCAAATTTCATTTCTGAGTTTGGAGGGCATTCGGCATTGATTCACTGATTCGCCGCCGAAGGAGCCCTGGCCCCTTCGGCGGCCTCTTCAGGTATAGCTGTCTACTGATATCCTCAGCGCTACTGCCTGACGGATAGCCGCCACGCACTCCTCTCGTCCGCAGTGGCTGTGCTAGAATTTCAGCGGAGATGTTCTTATATCTTTGCTCACATTTGATCAAATTGTCGAAGCGATAGGCGCATTGCCGCCGCAAGAGCGACTCAAGCTCCGCCAATGGCTGAATCGCAATGCGGCCGATGAAGCGCCTAACCAGGGAGGCGCCTCGAATGGCGGCGCCCAGAACACGTCGGATATTGACGTGATTCCACCTATTGTGATGCGGCGCGTCCCGCCGATCGCCCCTGAAAAAGACGTTAAGAAGGAAATGAACTGGTTGCGAGAGCATCGCGCCGAATACGCCAATCAGTGGGTCGCCTTGGACGGAGACAGGCTAGTCAGCGCCGGTCGCTCGGCCAAAGAGGTCCATACCGCCGCCAAAGCCGCTGGCGTTCCCCATGCTCTTATTGTTCTGGTTGAGCCGCCGGACGCGCTTCCATTCGCGGGTTTCTGAATACGCCACAAGAGTATCAACTCTCCTTCCGCTCCCGCATCCTCTATGAGCAACAGGAATCAGGAATTCCTCTGCGTGTTGTGTTGCGCGCTGGCGACGAAGACTTTGAATGCCTGGCTTGTATTGACACCGGCGCAACTGCTTGCCTTCATTTTTGCCCAGTAAAAAATTAGAGTAGAGAAAAGAGCGGATTCTCAATGCAGGATTGATCAAATCTGGCTCAGAAGATAATATCCAGCCGCTTTCTGAGAGGATAAGGTATGACACCATCAGCAAAAGACTGCGCGTCTCTTTCTCCAAAATTCACTCAAGAGGCAGATGATAAAGATGCTGGTCGTTTCGAAGCAAAGTTGACAAATATTGGAGTAGAAGTGAATAAGGCGCGCAAGCCCAAAATCCCACAATCTATTTTATGGGAAGAGAGTCTACAGGCAGTTCGTCTTTCCCTCGATTGCAGCACCAAGAGCGAATTGACGGCGCGGTTGCGTGATGAGTTTTCCCAAAATTCAGCGACAACGCGAGCGCGCAACGCCTCGACTGTGCTATCCAGATTTTTTCCGGCGCAAGATATTGATCAATTGCCGCGCCGTGTGCTTCGGCTTTACGGTGATGAAAAGCTGCTTGCCGATGTTCTGACAGTTCTTCTTCCGATAAGTGAGCCCGTGATCGGACAACTTATCGCGGATCGCCTATTTCCGATAGAGCCTGGAAGCGAACTACCTTCAAACTTCTTCACGAGTTATGGGCAAGAGATTTACAGTAAAAACGCCAAAGATATTGCAGCGCGATGTTCAGGCGCCGCGCGCGTAATGGGGTGGGTTTCGCGTCAGGGCGGAAAAAGCTATCGTCTTTATCGGCCAGTCAATCAGACGGCGGCATTAATCTTGATCCATGAGATTTACGCTCCGACTCCGCGCATTGTGGAATTGGGCCAAATTTTATCCGAACCGGTCTGGAAATATCTGGGATTTCAAGATGCCGAGCAGATAAGGGCGTTTTGCAGATTGATGGAGCAGAAACAGATTATCGCAAGATATGTTCAGGTAGACCGTTTGGATCAGATCACGACACGATACCCGGTGATGGAGTTGATGGAAAGAAAAATGATTTTATGACCGTTGCAGACCTGAAAACGCTGGTTGCGCGTCTCGCAACCGGCCCTGTCCCGACACAGGAAAAAAAGTTGTTTGCTGTTCTTGGAGCGATTGAGGAGCTACGGCAGATCGTCCGCGGCAGTCTTTTAATTGAAAAGAGTCTCCTTGACGCTTTCACTGACGCTGAAATTCCCGAATCGGATGAAAAGCTCCGTGAGCTGATTCAGGAACGCTTGGGCGAGTGGTTGTCAGGCTTTCAGGATAAGCATCAGGCTGGTGTGATCGTATTACGGGATGCGACGATCCTATACCGTTATCAGGTTCCGCTCACCTTCTTATATGATTTGACGGGCGACGCTCACGCCATCGTTCTGCATTATGCGCAAAGCGGAACCGCGCGGATTTCAACTCTTCCGGCTTACATTCAATTCGACACATCGGAAGTTACAAGGTTTTTCGAAGACAGCCTCGGTCACAACTGTCTCACACTATAACCATAGGGTAAACGACTATGCCGCTTACATCTCTTAAGGAGATCATTGACCTTAAATCACGCCCGGAAACCACTCTTTCATTGGAAAGAGCATTGCAAGAAGGCGTCAGGACAGTCTCGACATACCGCTTCACCCCCTCAATCAGGGATTACTGCCACGAGATTCTCGAGATGGTCGCTTCAGAACGCGGACAGGGATACTGGATTGAGGCTGAATATGGAGCCGGTAAGACTCATCTGCTCGGGACATTGGGAGCTTTGCTGACAGACCGGACTGGTCGAATCTGGGATGCGGTTTCCGATTCTGATATCAAAGACTTCAAAACTGCGCTTTCGGACAAGACGCGATTATTGCCGGTCGTTCTCAACTGTAAAGGCGGGTTGAAAACCGAAGGCGGTGATGATTCGTTGCTGCGGCTGTTGGAACGTTCCATAAGCTCCGCGTTGGATCAGGCGGGATTACGGGGCAAGGCGACTATCAGCACCGGCAATGAAGTTCGTGAATGGTGGGAAAAACGCGCTTCACAAGGTGTTAAAGCCGACCTTACCAAAAAGATACAAAGTCAGCTCACTGGCAATCCTTCGCCGGAGGATTTGTTGAATAAAAAAGGCGAGGAGTTCTTCGCCAAGGCTATTATTGAAGCTGCACATGCGTTGAACATCGAAATCCCATTGAGCCGTGACGTTCGCACGCGATTTCAGCATATATATCAGCAACTGACTTCTCGATTCGACTATCACGGAATGCTGTTTATCATTGACGAGTTCAAGTCGTGGCAGGATTTGTATCCGGACGGTTCGCCGGGCTTCGCTGAGGCGGAGCACGTGCTGGAGACGCTGGCCTTTCACCTGCCCGTTGACGATCACGCTCGCATCATCACGATCATTGCTTCACAGAGTTCGCCCCCGCGCAAGCTGAGCGGGGGCGCATCGGGAGATCGCTTCCGCACTTTTCCGCTCTTCGCCAAAGAAGGAACCGAGCGCGAATATGACGAGATCGTGGCTTTTCGGGTGCGCGAAGTGAAATCTGATCGGATGCCGGAAGTGGATCAGTATTACAACCACTACTTCCAGAAATTCCGTTTTCTTGCTCAGACCAAGAAAGAATACTTCCGTCAGACTTTTCCATTTCAACCACGATGTTTTGACACAATCCGCAACATCACACAGGGATTGGCTACGGCTCGATCATCAATTCACTACGTTTACGAAGTCCTGAGTCATAAGAATGCGTTGGAGCGTCGTGGACTGATTAAGGTCTGTGACTTGATGCAGAGCGAAAACCTGGTGAAGGATTTGCAGACCGCGGCTTACAAAGACGCATACCAATCTTATCAATCCGCGCTGCAATCTCTGCCGGCGCTATTCGACGAGGAAAACGACCGGCAAATGGCTGAAGATGTGTTGAAGACGCTCTTCCTGACATATTGCGCTTCTTCCGGCTCGCCTCGCGGTCTGACCGCGTCTGAGCTGGCCGAAGCCTGTCTGGCCACGGACGAAGTTCTCACAAGCGAAGATTTGATTCACGGAATCGTGCTTCCGCGACTGAAAGAACTCTCTCAGGTTGAATATACAAACAAAGAAAAGGGCGCTTTCTTCCGAGTCAGCCAGGTCTCAGGTCCGACTTACACGCAAATTCTGGCGAATGCCCAGCGTGGAATTAACAACGATAGCGAAGCCGCTCCGGAGTGGGGCAGGTTGTTGATAGCCGCATCGCAAGAGACCGGAGGCGTAGCGATGCTTTTTGCCGGGCAGACGCTCGACCGGCCTGAAAAAGCCGCCGGCAAAACGGGAAAGGTTCGGTACGATGGCGAACGCGTCGTCGTTCGGGAATGGTCGAGAGCCTTGGGCGCTCCGGTGGTGGACAAATCCAATTATGGACTGCATTTCAAACTCGTCTATTTGCTCGAACCTGTTGACGCGCAGCCCGAAGACCTGTCCGACGATCGCATCGCAGTCATCATCCCTGCTCCGTGGAAAGACGTCGCGCTGGACGAGATGAGGCGTTACTGCGCTGCTTTGCGCGTGGAAAAGGAGTATGCGCAACAGCAGGGGCCGGAGGCGGACGAGATCAGACAATTGAATAGAATCAAGAAGCGCGAATTCCTGGACGAGATCAAACGTAAACAGGTCGAAGCCTACCAGCGAGGACGAATTGTGACCAGAGCCGGCCTGGGTATTGACTCCAAGCAGGTCTTCGCCTCGCCTGAGAGGGCCGACGAAGTGGTCGCATCCGCGCTCCTATCGCATTCCTACAGACAGCAACCCTTCGATCACGACACATTCAAAAAAGAGCTGACTCCGACTGAACCAGGGCGTCTGTTCGCGGCGTTGTTTCAGGACTCCACGGCCGGCGCGGACAGGAGCGCGCTGGAAAATTTCGGCATCGGTCTCGGGTTGAGCAGCAAAAACAGACCGTTGGAGTTCGACCCAGAGCACTGTGAGTTCTTCGATGTTCTGCGACAGGAATTGGAACAAGCCAACGGTGATATGCGGCTCTATTCGTTTTACGAAAAATACACCGGCGCGCCCTGGGGCGTTCCCGCCGATCTGCTAAGCCTCTATCTGGCGGCGTTCGTGCGACACTCGCGGCCCCAATGCTATATCAGCGTCAAACCTGAATTTGGATTGACGCTTAGCACCGGGCGGGCGCTGCGCGACAATCGTTTCGGTTACAACGACGTGCCGCAACTCACGTGGACAAAGAACAGGCTGCACCGCAGCTTTGACCGGCTGGTACAGGAATCGGGGCCGGGCTGGAACGATTTCATCGAATACTTCCGCGAACTGGATAATACGCTCAAAGCGACTGAATCGCCGCAGGAAACCGCCGCCCAGCAGGAACGTCTGCGAAAAGCGCAAGCGGATTGGCGCAGCAAACTCGATGGAATCAAAAGCCGCTTGGCGCCTCTGGCCGAGCGTATGGGCGAAAACATCTCTCAACATCTGGCGGCTCTCGATGCAATCGGCGCGATCTGCGCGGCGGACGCGCAGCATCTGCCCAGCTTCGCAGATGCGCTGGAAGAGCAGTTCGAAAAGGATCTGAAAAAATACAAACAGGCTTTTGAAATCGTCCGCAAAATCGAGGAACTGGATCGCACGCATCTGGCTTCTCTGACCGAAGCCTTCGGCTATCTGGAGCAGATCGAGTCAGACGCGCGGATCGCCGATGATCTGGCGCGCGCTAAATCGGCCTTCTCGTTGAACGCCTTCTGCGCCGACCCTTCCTCCGCTATCGAAGTTTTGCAGCGATTCAACCAATTACGCGAGCAGTACGTCGCGATTTACCAGGCGCATTATCGCGATTACCGCAACCGGATGATCGCTCTGCATGAGGAGCTTGAGAAATCGAGTGCGGTCATTGATGGCCTGAAGAACATCAACGGCGTTGAAGACCTGGGCAGAGCCATTGATCCGCCGCTCGTCAGCAGGCATCAGGAGTTGCTCAAACGCACGGATGCGTCGCACCTACAGTCAGGGCTGCCCGATGTCGAGAAACGCACGACGGCAAACAACGTCAGGCTGGAAACCAGAGCGCCCGCCAGCGAAGTCGAGGCTTTCAGAAATGAGATCGAACTGGCCGAAATGCGCGGTCTTGAATTACTGGCCCCCGTCGCCATCATCGACGTTCTCGCCGTGGCCGATGACGCCGAGATCAATCGACTCGTCGCCGCCGTGCGCAACAGCGATGCCGAACAGGTCGCTAGCCTCTTCACAAAATCCGTCGCGGCCAAAGTGAAAGAACTGCTGCGTCAGGCAAAGATGGTCGTCATAGAAATTTTGCTTTCGGATTACGGCCCGATGCAAATCGGCGAATCCGGCGACGATCTGGCCGGAGCAGTGAAGAAGTTCGAGGAATTTTTGAAGATCCGAATCAGCGAGGCCAAAAAGAATAATCCCGGTAAAATCGTTCGACTCAACTTAAAGTGACATCGCTGCTGATCCTCGGTCGGAAGAGGTCTTGCAACGATGTCAGAACTGACATAGAGTAGGAGGGCGAAACGATGGATGACAAGCCCCTAGTCTGGTTGCGCGGCGAGGTCAAAACGCCGCCTTTTTCGCCGGAAGCGAGAATTGAAGCCGGAATGCTTTTACGCCGGTTGCAGCGAGGCGAAAACCTTTCGCTGCCTCATTCCCGCCCGATGCCGGCCATCGGCAAAAGGTGTCACGAATTGCGCATCAACGATCAGGGCAAGACGTGGCGAATCATTTACCGCGTTGATTCTGACGCCATCGTCATTCTCGACGTTTTCAGCAAGACGACCCAGCAGACGCCGCGGCGAGTGATCGCGGAATGTCAGCGCCGGCTGCGGCTGTATGACGATTTGTCGGAGTCGAAAAAGGAGTAGCGCAAATGGACAAGATGAAGCGTAAGCGGTTGGAAGCAGCCGGATGGGAAGTCGGGTCGGCAGCGGATTTTCTGGGCCTCTCATCGGACGAGAAGGCTTTCGTCGAACTCAAACTCAGCCTCAGCGCCAAGCTCAAGGAGCGCCGCCAGCGCCAGAAGCTTTCTCAGGCTGAACTCGCCCGTCGTCTGCGCTCCAGCCAGTCGCGTATAGCCAAAATGGAAGCCAGCGATCCGACGGTTTCGCTCGATCTGCTGGTGCGCGCGCTGCTGGCGACTGGCGCGACAAAGCGCGAGATCGCCAAAGCTATAGCCTCCGCCGCCTGATATCCCGCGCCGAATTGAGCACCGCCGCCACTGGAACCATGAAAGCCTACAACAGCGATATCACCATTGAAGAGTTCATCGCCCGTCACGCGACGCCCTACGATCCCGAAACGGACAACTATTTCCGCGAGCCGTTTGCGCGCGATACGAAGGTCGGCAAGAACTCGGCGATTTACAATGCTCACTCTTATCACACCAAAGTCCCGCCCGAAGGCATCGTTCCGTATATCCTGCATTACACACAACCGGGCGACCTGGTGCTCGATCCCTTCTGCGGCAGCGGGATGACCGGCGTGGCGGCGATGATGTGCGCCCAGCCTCCTAAAGGCGTCATCGTTCCCGCGGGAGCGAAACTCGGGACGCGCAAAGCCATCCTCAACGATCTTTCTCCGGCGGCTTGTCACATCGCATACAACTACACGCATCCAGTTGATGCGCAGGCGCTGAAGGCCGAGTTCAAGCGCATTATGGAGGAACTGCAGCCGGAGTTCGATTGGCTTTACGGCACGACCTGCGGTAAATGTAAAGGCCCGGCAACGATTCAGTACACGATCTGGTCAGATATCTTCGAGTGTTTTCGATGTAGTCGCCGCTTTGCTTTATGGGATGTGGCGGTTGACACTGAATTTAACAAGGTAAACGAAAATTTTCACTGCCCCAATCCTCAATGCAGTGTCGTGGGCAGAAAAGATCAGCACAAGCTCGTTGATTCGCAGCCTATGACCATCAGTTACCGATGTGAGCAGTGCCGCCCAAACCGATTAGATCGTCCGATCATTGAGGAAGATATTGCACGGTTTGAGAAAATCAAAAGTACTCCGATTCCATACTGGGTTCCTAATGACCCTTTAGATTTGGGAAGAGAAATGCTCAGACACGGTGGGCTAAAAGCAGGAGTCAAAACAATCAGTGATTTCTACACTCACCGAAACCTTTACGCACTTGGCCTTGTGTGGCATAGGATAAATAAGGCTTCGCCCGAACTTATATCAACGCTACGTTTTGCATTTACGGCCATTCTAGGAGTTGCATCACGACGTAATCGCTGGCCACAGTTTGCAACCCTGGGTACTGGCACTTTGTACGTTGGGTCTATAAGCATTGAGATGAATATCCTCAGTCAGTTGAAACGCAGAATTCGTGCGATCGAAGCACTAAACGGCGTTTTAATTAGCGATCGCGCTGACAGCAAGATTTTCATCACACAAGGAAGTGCACGTGCCCTAGCACTCAAGGAGAATTCCATTGACTATATTTTTACTGATCCTCCGTTTGGGTCAAATATCTTTTATGCCGATGGCTCACTAACGTGGGAATCGTGGCTCGGCGAGTTTACGTACGAAAAAGAGGAAATTGTTGTCAACGACCGAAGACAAAATGGTCCATTCAAAACAGTGAGCGATTATGGACAACTGATGGCTTGTGCATTTGCTGAGATGCATCGTCTGCTCAAGCCGGGACGTTGGGCTTCCGTTGTTTTTTCAAACTCGGACGACCTTGTGTGGCAAGTGATTCGAGAAGGCGCGGCGGCGGCGGGTTTCGACCTGGCCAACACAGTGGCGCTCGACAAAAAGCAGCGTTCGTTCAAGCAGATCAAGGGCGAAAAGGGCGAAGAGAATGTGGTCGGCACGGACGTAATAATGAATCTGCACAAGAAAGCCCGCGTGATGGTACAGGTGGCCGATGTCAGCGATCTCGACGCCGTCGTGTTGAGTTTCATCCGGCAGCATCTGGAAGAACTGCCCGCGCAGATCAAAGCCGATCCTCGCACTTATTCCGACGCGCTGCGCACGACGGATGCGCTCTACACCGTCGCATTGCAGGAGTTGATGAACCACAGGCTGTCGAATCGCGGCGTGACGATGCCATACATTGACGAACTGTGCGCGGCGGCCTTCAAGAAGGTCGCGGGCCGCTGGTATCTGCCTTCGGAAGAGATTTACAGCGATTCGCTGCTGGCCGAAATTCAGGACGAACCGTCGGCCATCGCGTGGATTCGACGGCGACTGGAGAAACGTCCGCTGACTTTCGCCGAGTTAGTTCCCGAATGGCGGCAGGACACGTTCAAGGTCGGCGACGCGCTCGGCAAGAGCTTACGGCAGATTCTAGAAGAGAACTTCTGGCACGAGAGCGAAACCAACCGGTGGCGCATTCCCGCCGAGGCCGAGAAAGCCAGAATGGGGGATGAACGGACACTTAGGCTTAAACGCAAGCTGCGACAACTGGTCGAAGGCAAAGATGAAACACAGGCAAGCGATCAGGAACTGCTGGAATTAATGACCTTCGCTTACCAGGAGATTTCCGATCCTCGCGCCGTGGTGGCGATCTACCGCCGCCTCAACACGTCGAGCCTTGCCGAGACGGATCGGAGGCGAGCCTCGCGGATGTATCAGGCGGCTCTGGCGCAGACACAGGAAGACTATGGAACTGAATGGGAAGATAGACAACAACGGCTCATCTGAAAGCGACGGCGCGGTCAGACAGGTCGTGGCGCGGCCCGACCGCGCAATGTATCTTGCCCGGTTGTTGGAGCGGCGCGGTATCCGGCTGAGTGCGCATTGGCGTGACGCTCTGCCCTTTCTACCGGTGCGCGTCTTCAACGTGCTCAGTGAAGCCGGGTACGAGACTCTGGCGGAAGTTTTGCAGTCGTTGCGAAATGACGGCGCGGGGTTGATGGGCAAAAAGAACTTTGGCCGGAAATCGTTAACAGACTTGTGGCGCGCGCTGGAAGACGCCGCGGGGCCTGGCGCGACTCTATACCAGTCTTCACTTTTTGAATCTCCCGAATCTTCGGAAACTCTTTTATACGCCGATCAACTGGAAATTGAGGAAGCGCCGCCGCCGTTATCAGAGCAAATGATGGCTAGACTCGAGGCGTCCGGCGTCAATCTCGATCAACCCTGGCAGAACGAACTGCCGGTGCTTTCGACGCGGCTGCGAAACGCGCTCGGTGAGAGGTTCGTCTCATTGCGCGAAGTGGTGATCGCGGCTACGGATCGAATAGGCGAATTGAGGAGAGCGAAGAATATCGGGCGGAATTCGCTCAATGAATTGACGGAGGCGCTTGAAACGCTGGCTAGGCATGGGCCGGGTTATATGCGTTACGGAGAACTGGGCGCGCCTGCGGCCAGCATTGATGACCTGATTGCGCGCGCGCTGCAATATCTACCCGACAAAGAAGGGCGGCTGTTAGTTCGCCGTTTTATGGACGGGGCAAAACTGGAACAGTTGGGACGCGAATACGACCTAACGCGCGAGCGCATCCGGCAGAAGATCAACCAGATTCTGATAAATCTTCATAGGCGATTGGGCGAGGACGCGCGTCGATTGGTCAAATCGCTGATCGAAGCCACGGAATCATCCGGAGGTTTGCTGCATCGTGACGCGGCCGTGAGTTTGGCGGCGACGCAAACTGTTCGACATGCATTGCTAGCGTTGTTGATCGCCGGTGATGACTCATTTCGGATCTGGCGCGAAGAATTTCTGACCACGTTGAGGTTGAACGAGTTGGGGCGCAGGCTGATCGCGATTCACAAATGTTTTCGCGACAATCGTAATAAAGACCTGTTCCTGCCGGACGTGGATGAGATGGTCGCCGCCTCATCAGGCTTCAGGCTCGACCCGGCAGGTTTGGCCTGTTTGGTGACGAAGCACCTCGATTGCCGGATTGCGGAGAACGGTTTGGTGTCGCCGCGCGGCGTCAGGGTTCTCGACCAGTTGGAAAAAATTCTGCGCGCAGCGGGCAGGCCAATGCACATCTCGGAAATCGCCAGAATCTACATGGCCGGTTCAGTCTCGTCAGGAATAGCAGCCTTCGCCGGCCTCGAGAGTAATGATGACGATGAATCGGACGTCGAGCCGGACGAAGAAGGAAAACGAGAATTGGTTGAGCGGGCAGTGTCATCCGCCATCTCGCGACATGAAGATATTTACCTCTACGGCCCAAAAACTTTCGTCCACGTCGACGCGCTGCCGGTCCCGCTCAAAGAACTCGATGAGATTGTCGATTTGTGCGTGAGTCGCATTGATGGCGAGACGGGAGCGGTTACCACCGATTATCTGTTGAAGATTCTGGACGGGGCCGGACTCGGTCACGACGGCGTCAATAAATTCCTGCTCAAGGACGCGCTATCCCGCCGCCCTGAAATCATCGGCCTCAGAAAATTGCGTGTCGGCCACGCCTCCAGCTTTCAGGAACACGGACTCAAATTGGTTGATCGGATCGAAGCCATTTTACGCGGGTCAGACCGCCCGTTGTCCTCAATCGAAGTCATCCAACGATTGCCACGCAATAATGAGTATTTCCCTGTGTCCATCGGTTTATGTTTGAGGAAAGCTCCATTTGCAGTGAATTTAGGCGAACGATACATTCACATCGAATCACTCGGCCTGAGCCAGGAGCAGTCCGAGCGGCTGGTGGAGAAGGCTTCCCAGCTATTGCCTGAAGATGGGGCGCCTGTTTCCTGCGCCGCAATCCTGAACAGCCTGCGTCCCTGTTTGCCGGATTTGGGGCTTGCTAGCCGCGACGATGCGATAGATATTCTTCGCGGACTGTTGCGTCTCCGCGCAAATGTCCAATGTGGCGCGGGCAATCTCGTTGCGCGGAGAATCGAAGGACGAGGGCAACCGTTGCTCAAAGGGCTGATTTTACAGATCATCCGCGACGCCGTCGTAATTTATCCGCGTGACATTATGCGAGAACTGGCCAATAGATACGGAGAACAACAGAGTCAGAACACGGTAACCGCACATTTGCATGAAGCGATCAAGAATGGGCAGGCGCGCCGGCTGCCTGTCTCACTCTACTTTCTTCCTGATGTTGATGAAGTGGCGCTACTGAAGGCTCTGGCCGCGTATGACCCTGCGATGCGAAATATGATAGAAGCCGCTGATTTCGCCCAGTTGAGCACGGATGATCTGTGGTTGTTGGCGCGCTATTCTTACCAACAGAATGATCGCGCGGGAGCGGACAGGTTGCTGAGCGATTTACAGACGAGAGGCGATCTGACTGATGAACAGCGCCGAAGCTGCAATCGTCTTCGGTCAGTGATCCTCAACAGAATTTAGATAAAGACCATTTGCCCTTACTCCGGAGCGTATCTTATGGCGTCAATCCTTCATGTCCCGGAAAACAAGGTTCAACATCTGCGGCAACGCCTGGCGGAAGAACTGCCCGCAGGGGCGAGGCTGGCGATGTGCCTCGACCCTGAAAACCACCTGGACGGAAACAATATCGTCGTCGATGCGAAAGGGCGAAGATTCAAACTCATTACTTATTGTGAGAACGATCTGGCGTTCCGCCTGCAATTCCGCGAGGCTTTCAACCAGGCCTCATCCGAAGACCCGCTGCTCATTCGCGTAACGCTGCCGCTGTTTGCGCCGCTCTCTCATGAAATCAGTCTTTCATACATTGCCGATATCGTTTCTCTTCTGGAGTGCGGGCCGATTGATTTACGCACCGACGCTGTGGTCGCTCATTACACTGAGCCGGTCGTCTGGCCTGAAAAGCTTCAGGAATATGCGTTTCGAATTGGACAACATCTGCCCGACTTTGTGCGCGGTTACTGGAGAATGCGTGAAGCGATTGGCAGGCGACAGACGCTGGCCGCGTATCATATTTCCGCCGCGCTGTTGCTTGGAAGTCATCCTGCGCTGCGCTTCGACGAGATGGATCTGACCGCTGCATACCCGCCGGAAATAATCGCGCGAGGAATCAGCTTGGCGGCGCGATTCGACATGAGCGATGAGGATCGGCGGCTGCTTGCCGAGGTATTGCTCGGCGCTTCGCGTCAGAGCGCGGATAGCGTCATTCAATCTTGGCTGGCAATGCCGACATCGGAAGCCGCCTGTCTGGCGGTAGCGACCGATTTTCTGACTGAGCACGGAATTCCGAACGCGATCATGCTTCTGTCCGGGCTCGGGCTGTTTTCGCATCCGGTCAGCGATCTGCGAGAGTCGGCGCAGGAAGTAATACGCCGCCTGAAGGATCATACTGACGATTGGCGGAACGTGTGCCAGCTTGTTGATTCAACGCTCAGCGAAAAGCAAGCTGCTGACGTTGTTGGATTGTTGCGCGACATTCATCCGCCTGAAAAGTGGCTGGAACTGATAACGAATGACACTCCGCGCAGCCTGGCTCTGGCTATGATCACCGGATGGCTGAGGCGCCAGCTCGAAATACAACCTTCGTCCGATCTTGTCATGATAACTGCCATCCCTGACTGGGCGGAGCATCGTCTGGATTCGTGGGAGACGCCGCATCATGATTCTTCATGTGAGGAGAGGGCGATCGCTTTACTGCGACTGATCAATTACATCGCCAGGATTCAGGCGCGGCTGTCAGCGCCGACGCCTCCATCCGGCGCGTCGTTGAATGACTATCTGGAATTTTATACGAGCAGCGACGACCATCGGCTCGAACTTCTGCTGGCGCTGGCGGGCAAGCAAACAGATGCGATTTCGGATAGCGTTCTGATCGGCAAAGTGGACGGCCATCTTCTCGCTTTGGGACAACAAGCCGCTAAGCGGCTGGACGGAATTGATGAAGCCGTAGCCGAGACTATCCGTGACAAGCCGAGCGCATATCGCGGGCATCCGAGAAATTCCTCCAGGTTTCTGAAATGGGCGACTAGCCGACTGAAGTCGCCGAAGCAACGCCTTTTCGTTTGGCTGTTCGATGGGATGCGCTGGGATACCTGGGTTGACGTAGTTCGTCCTGTGCTTGAGGAAGGTTTCCGGATTGAAGAGCAGAAACCGCTGTTCGCTCCTTTGCCGACATATACCGCTTTTGCGAGAACATCCGTTTTCGCCGGAGCCTATCCGGATTCCTGGCGCGGCTTTAGAGGCGGATTCACGCACAATGAAGGAGAGCTGGCCGCCAGAAATATGGGGGTCAGAGACCAACGGCAATATGAGCAGGATGTCGTCTTCATTACCCAGACCGACACCGCACCGGGAAAAGCGAAGTTTCGGAATATACAACCACGCCGCTTCAACTTTCTGGTCTTCAACATCTCCGATGACAATATCCACGATGAGCAAGGAGACATGCGTGAAGTTAATGAAGCCATTCGGCTGAAGGTGAAGAACGATGTGCTGCCGGAAATGAAGAGAATGGTCGAAAGCGACGATCTGGTTATCATCACCAGCGATCATGGTTTCGTTCAGTTGCGCCATGATGGCGAAATCCCTGTCTCGGTTCTCAATCCGGACAAGCCTGAAGTGCGCCGCCGTTACGCCACAAATCGTGAGGAGTTGGACGGAGTTACACTCGACGGTTCTGACAAGCGCGGAGTGAGAAGTACGACTTGCGCGGTTGGCCGGACGTGGTTCAGCCGCAATACCAGCCGTGGAAAGAACTACACGCGCTACGACCACGGCGGACTTTCGCTTTCGGAAATCGTTGTTCCCGGCGTCATTCTGCATAAGTCGTCCGAGCCGGAAAGCGTGCGGATCGAGATCATCACCCCGGAGAGCCTGGAAGCGAAGGAAGACGAACGCATTCAGGTTGAAGTGAAACTCATCAACAAAGGCGCGAGTCTGATTACTGTCAGAGTCACTGTCGGCTCGAAGGCACCAAAGGTGATTGAACTTGCGAGAGGCGAGTCGAAAATCTTTTCCGCCGACGTCGAAGTCACACTCAAACTAACCTTTATCAATGTGCTTATTGAATATCGCGGAGCCAACGGCAGATACGCGCCAATTTCCGGTGGGGCAAGACAAATTCCTGTCAAAGCGCATCCGCGCACGGACAAAGTTGAATTCAGCGACGCGCTTGATGCTTTCGACGATTTATAATGCCATCAGGTATGGCGGCTGGTCCGGTCACACAATGTCGGAGAAAATTGATATGACGGAAAGTAAGCAATTCGATTCAACCAATGACAAACAGATTACGCGTCTCGACAGGATTATCCTTGAGAATTTCGGCGACCGTGTGATTCTGAAGCCGCTGACACGTTGGAATGAAGCCTACAAGGAATTCCCCCGTTATGTGTTGGAGTATCTTTGCGCCAGGTACATAGCGCCACACGATCCTCTGCCCGGACAAAAAAAGATAGATCGCCTTCTTCAAGAGCATTATGTCGAGAGCGGCGCTAAAGAACTGATCAAGCACAGAATCGCCGAAAAAGGAGAATACTCGCTATTAGGACCGCTAACGCTCGTCTATGATCAGCGCAGGCTCCATTACTGGGCCGAAGTTCCCGCCCTTGGCGATTCTCATGTTCGCGTCTCCGATCGAGTTATCAAGGAATTTGGAGACACCTTGCTTACTTCAGGGGCCTGGGGAACGATGAAAATAGAATTCGATCCCAACTACAAGATCGGGACTCACGCATATCCATTCCGCGTGATTGATTTTACTCCTTTCCAGGTAACCAGACTCTCGCTTGAGGATTACATCGAAAAGCGCCGACTGTTCTCCACTCAGGACTGGATAGACCTCCTCATTCAAACGGTGGGATTCAATCCCACCCGTCTCAGCGATCGCGTCAAGGTTCTGATGATGCTCAGACTTGTGCCATTCGTTGAATCGAATTACAACCTTGTCGAGTTGGGGCCGCGACAAACCGGCAAAACCTACATGTACAAAAACACCTCTCAGCGAGCCTTCGTGGTTTCAAGCGGCAAGGCTAGCGCCGCGACGCTCTTCCATCACGGCACGTCCAGGAAGGTCGGATTGATCGGGGTAAAGGATGTGGTGGTATTCGACGAAATCGCCTCAGAACGCACTGGCGCTCAGAAGCTCAATGACACCACTATAGACACGCTGAAAAACTACATGGCGCAGGGATCTTATTCGAAAGACGGGATTGAATTCACCTCTACTTGTTCCATTGTTCTTGGTGGCAATATAAACACTAACCTCGATAAACGCATACCGACGGACAAGTATGATCATTTATTTCAGCCACTGCCGGAGGAGACTCGTGAAGACACTGCTTTTCTTGATCGCATCCATGCCTATTTGCCAGGCTGGGAGATGCCAGTGATCACTCCATCGAATTACGCGACGGGGTACGGTTTCATTTCCGACTACGTGGCGGAGATATTCCATTTGCTCCGACGTCGTAATTACCAAACTCACGTCGTTGCCGGAGCAGTATTTCCAGAAGGGATGAGCCAGCGCGCCCACGATGCGATAAAGAAAACGGCGGCAGGTTTGCTCAAGTTGATTTACCCCCACCGAACTCCAGATGATGTGGAACCAGAGGAACTGAATTTCTGTTTGTCAATCGCATCCGAAATGCGTCAGAGAGTCGCTGATCAACTCAAAGTGATCGCGCCACAAGAGTTCCAAAAGGTTTCGCTGAAATATGAAATGCGCCTGAAATCGTGACAAGAATCACCAAGAACGAACCGCTTGGAAAAAATGAGCTGACATCAGGCCAGAGTATTTAAGCCGACCGGCCGAGGTATGCCTTCAACTGAGGGGGAACAGGCCGGTGAATCAAGGCTTTCCTCGCCGGCCACTCCCCCGCCTTTTCCAGATCGACTAAATAGCGTTCCTGGCCGGCCTCCAAGCCGGCCTCCAAAACAGCGATTGGAACTCCGTCTCTATGCGGGATTCGATTGGTCGGAATCACTGGGACGCGGGCGCCGGGTAGGACAATCCCTACCAGGTTCAGCGGGTCGGCGGTGGGCGCCGAGATCAGCGCGTCGTCAGGCTCCTTCCACCGTATGGAACGAAGGGCGCTGACAGCTTCGTTCAGGGCAAATTGCTCACCCGCGACGCCCGCGACGAAGCGCCCTCCGCGAATCTCGCCTCAGGACTCTAACCTTCTGTGCGCCCTGGTGTGATCCTGATCCGGATCCGCTGCAAGTATTGTCAGCAACCTCTCGACACATCTAACATGTAATCAGTCATGTAATCAGTGGAGGATCAAATGCTGGCTCGAAGATATTTTCGTTTTGTATTGCTGTTGTTTTTTGGAGTGATTGCGTTGGCTGCGACACTCACACAGCCCAACGCGCAGGAACCCACTGGGGGCGGCGGCCGTCGCGGCGGAAACATGCGCGAGTTTCTCGGGCTTGGCGCCGCGCCTGACCCGGCAGCCGCCAAAAAAGGCGAGCCGCTCTATCTGGAAAATTGCGCAGGCTGTCACGGCAAAGACGGGCGTGGCGCGCAGGCCCCGGGCCTGACGCGAATGCCGCTCGTGTTGCACGACGAAAAAGGCGAGAAGCTCGCGCCTGTACTCAAAGAAGGCCGTCAAGGCATGCCGCCGTTTCCGAATCTTTCGCAAGACGATGTGTTCCTCATATCTCAATTCTTGAAACTGCAAATCGAACTCGCGGCGAATCGCGGCACGTACGGCGCGACGTATGCCGGCTTGCGCAATCAGGTCACGGGCGATGCAAAGAAGGGCGAAGCGTTCTTTCAGGCTAATTGCGTAAGCTGTCATTCAGCGACGGGCGATCTCGCCAAGATCGGCTCGAAGTTTCCGCAACTGGCCGCGCTAAAAAACCGCTTCTTGTGGCCAGCGACGCCCGGCCCGGCCAGGGCCCCGGCCCGGCCAGGGCGAAAGTGACCACTCCGGACGGCAAAGTGATCGAAGGCCGCGTCAAGACCAACAACGATTTTGAGCTGTCGCTGGTGGACGCGGACGGCAATTACCATTACTGGCCGCGCCACACGGTCAAGATCGAAATCGAGGACAAGCTGATCGGACATCGCGCGTTGTTGCCGAAATACAGCGACTCCGACATCAACAACCTGGCTGCTTACCTGGTGACCTTAAAATGAAAACGCTACGACTCATCTTTGCGCTCGCCTTCATCGCAAGCGCGGTCAACGCGCAGGGACTCGAGCCTAAAACGCTCAAGCTGTTCAATCCGCCGACTGACGCCTGGCCGACTTATAACGGAGATTATTCGGGACGGCGTTACAGCGAACTCAAGCAGATCGACGCGGGCAACGTTGACCTGCTCAAAATCGAATGGATGTACCGCATCAAAGGCGTCGGCCCGCAACGTGGCGTGGGCGATCCGGTCATTAAATCCACGCCGCTCCTGGTCAATGGCATTTTGTATTTCACGATTCCCGATCACATCTTCGCCATCAACGCGCGCACTGGCGAACACATCTGGCAATACGATTTTGAAGATCAGGGCGGCCATCTAGTCGGTCAACGCGGCGTAGGGATGTACAAAGATTGGCTCTATTTTGAAAGCCCGGACGGCTGGTTCATCTCGTTGAATGCGAAAGACGGCAAGGAGCGCTGGCGCAAAAAGATTGCCGACGAGAAGCGGCAATACTTCACGACGATGGCGCCGCTCATCGTCAAAAACCACGTCATAGTCGGCGTAGGCGGTGATGCGATGGACGTGCGCGGCTATCTCGAATCGCGTGACCCTGAAACCGGCGAGTTACAATGGCGCTGGTATACGACGCCCGAAAAGATGGGCGACCCTGGGTCAGAGACCTGGCCGGATCAGGAATCCATGGATCACGGTGGCGGCATGACATGGATGCCAGGCACATACGACCCCGATTTGAATTTGATTTATTGGGGCACGGGCAACGCCAACCCGGTGTTCGCAGGCCAGAGCCGCAAAGGCGCGAATCTGTGGACGGCTTGCATCGTCGCGCTCAATCCCGACACTGGCAAACTGGTCTGGTGGTTTCAGCCATCGCCGCACGATACGCACGATTGGGATAACGTAGAAACGCCTGTGCTGTTCGACGCCGTTATCAATGGCCAGCCGCGCAAGCTGTTAGCCCAGGCCGCGCGCGCCGGGTGGTTTTTCGTACTCGACCGCACGAACGGCAAAAACCTAGTGTCGAAGCCTTTCACCGGCACGGGCAATTGGGCGCTAGGCGTAGACGAGAAAGGCCAGCCGATTCCGAATCCGGCGAAAGAGCCTGCGGTAGACGGGACGTTGATTGACATGCCAGCGATGGGCGCGACGAACTGGCCGCCGCCGAGTTACTGCCCGTTGACGGAGATGTTTTATTTCAACGGTACGCAGGGTTATGGCCTCGCTTATCTCTACGACACATCGTCGAAACCGCAAGGTTACGGCGGCGGCTCGGGCGGCAACTTCGATTCAAGCTCGGCTCTGTTTGCGATGGACATTCGCACAGGCGCGGTGAAATGGAAACATGCGCATGCCGGCGGCGGCGCCGGCGGTATGAGCGGCGGCGTATTGACGACTGCAGGCAATCTGTTGTTCACAGGCGATTCGGGCGAACTGGTCGCCTTCGATTGGGTACTGGACGGCAAGCAATACTTGATCGTTGGCGCGGGTGATACGCTTTATGCGCTGACCCTGGCGGGCAAAAACAAAGTTGAATAAAAATTCCTGGCGCTAGCGGATTTTGTGGTGGCGGCGTGTAACGTTGAAGCCTGCGCATAAATCAGGGGCGCCAAATGTCCGACAAACTTCAGTTTGTCGTGGTCGGATAAGGAGATCCCTCATTTCTTCCAATCGGCTTGCCGATCAGGCCGCGACAAACTGAAGTTTGTCGGACATTTGGCGCGGATTCCCTTTTACCCGCGCGCCAACCACAAAATCCGTTAGCGCCAGAAAAATTCTTTTCGAGTTGCGCCCATTTTGTCCTGTAGAGAATGGCGAAATAGTGGACAGAGAGAAATTACTGTGGCACTTTAAGCCGCAGTAACTTTTATTCCGATGATCAAAAAGAAGCGGCGGCGACTCCATCAACTATGTCCACTGATAACTATCGCCAGACTGCAACCGAAGCTGCGCCTCCGGCCGAGCCGGAGATCAGAGCGGCTCTTTCGGCCATCATCGGCGGCCGCCAGTTTCAGGGCGCGAGCCGGTTATCCTCATTTTATCCTCATTTCTCAATTACATCGTCCAAGAAACTCTCAAAGGCAATGACCACTACCTGAAAGAGTACGTGCTCGGCACAGAAGTCTTTGGTCGCGCAGCGGATTACGATCCACGCATTGATCCGATCGTCCGAAACTACGCCGTCAGATTACGCAAAAAGCTGGAAGAGTACTATGCGGAAAATCCCGACGCCTGCGATGTGATCATCTCGCTCCCCAAAGGCCACTATGTCCCGGTCTTCTCCAGGCGGACAGAAACTCTTCGGCAATCATCCGCTGAGAGCGCGAGGGCACACGTGACGGGGCAGGCTGTTGAACTTCAAGGCGCGAGCTTGCCGGCCCGCGATTTAAATGACGATACTCCGACGACTGATGAAAATTTTCGGCGAGGCAGATTCATTCGCCGGCGGTCGGGCGCAATCACGATGGCTCTCGTCGCAATCGGAACGGCCTTCGTCTGGGCGTTTTTGAACAGGTTTGAGCGGCGCAACAGCGCGACGCCTGCCGAAACCTCGTTGAGCGGCTCTGCGCAAGCCGCTCAGGTGGCAATTCCGCCCGAGATTGACGGATTGCCGGACACGGTGTGGGGCGGCCGCATTGACCAGCGGGTTGAGAAGAAGCTGAAGGGCGGCGTAAATCTCAGCGCGAGCTTCGGCGCGCTTTGGGACGTGGCGAATCTCTATTTGATGGTAGAGGTACGAGACGGCGAACAGGGCGATTCGGCGGCGCGAAAAAGAG
>WNGF01001114.1_pt1 | contig 39608 bp, 41 predicted proteins | sample 5400641 | NCBI WGS metagenome assembly WNGF01 (sample SAMN13153371, study PRJNA577476) | soil metagenome | isolation source: 80 cm soil or saprolite under grassland replicate 2 | place: USA:California | collected 2016-06-15 | reverse complement strand
CGTTGGGGCGACTCCTGCTCATCACTTCGCTCTTGACGGCGTTCGGGATCGTAGGGGTAGTAGCAGCGTCAGCGACCCCCACGCCGCCCAAGTGGACTGGCCAGTCACTACGTCAATCTTTCGAGCCGCGACGACTTCTGGAATCTGGGACATGACCTTGGCGTCAAGGTGTACAATCACGACAAGCCCCAGAATGCAGTCGTTATTCTCGATTTCGGCGGGCAAGACCAGAACAGCAATGGCACCTGGGGCGCCCTTGCGGTCCAGACTCCGCATACATTCCGTTCCAATGGAACCATCGAGAACTTCAGCGAAGGATTCGGCCAGGGATACTGGGAGGGGACGGGCTCCGATACGACATCAACGCTCCGTCTGTTGATCGGCACAAACAACAGCGGCCCAAACGACGGAGGCACGGCCGGGCAGAAGTGGGGTGCTACAGTCGATGTTGTCGGCAACTGGCTCGCAAATAATCCGTCCGGGCCGCTCAAGTACGCCTCCCAAGTCAGCATTGGTGGCGCTGACGACATGGAGTTCGCATACGGAACTGGTCAGCATGCCCACGACTGGGCTTCGGCCTTCTCGAATAACTCCAGTCATGTGTACTTCGACTATGGGGGATGCGCAGGGTGTATCCAGGAGGATCCGTCGCCCTGGACGATGGAGCAGGTGTACTACGTGGCCTGGGGCGCATCAGCGGCGTTCCCCTTCCCGGAGATCTACAACCAGAGCGGGGTCAAGGCAAGACAGTGGCAGCAACTTGCCATCTATGGGCACCGGGAGCACGGCGCCCTCATGGTCTTCGAGGCGACGCTTACCGAGCAGGAAGCTTGCAACCAGGAGACGCACACTCCGTACGCCTGCTACGCGGGCACAGACCAAGACCCCGATGCCGGGTGGTCGCAAATGTGGAACTGCCTGAACACGAAGTGCGACTACGACGACCACGCAGCCCCCGACTACCTGAATCAGGGCATCCAGTGGTCCTCCGACATCAAGTACAATCCGTCTCCGTAGAGGAGTTCGAAGATGGCTGCGTGGACCAGAGCACAGAATCCCCAGTTCCGCCGAGCCGCCCTCCTCGCCTCGGCTGTCTTGATCGTCTTGGCCGCTGGTGCGGCAGCGGTGGCAGGGACTTCGGACACGAGCGCGGGGCCAACCTTGCCCCCGGACAAGGAGGCTCGCCTCCAAGAGGGGATTCCGAGCATCGACCCGTCGGCCTACGCTAGCGAGAAAGCGGCGTACCTGGGAAGCAGCCCCTCTCCGGCTCCCAGCGAGGACGCTTCGCCTGGGCCCGATGACCAGTACGTCCCCATAGGCATCATCGACAGCGGAGAGGGCCCCTTCTCGCCAGACAAGTTCACTATGCAAAACCAGTGGCAGGGAGTGATCAGCGACACCCTGTATGACGTGTACGCAGGAGCCTACACATCAGACCCGTCCCAGGGCGTCGCCCTCGTGGCGCGACTGGACGGGTGGCCGAGCCCTTCCCCCGGTACGAGTTCGTCAGACCTCTATCCTGCCCCATCGGGTGCAGGCTCACTTGAGATCGTGGGTGTGAACGGGACCGAGCACCTCACTATGGACTCCGCTTCTGGCAGCGAGTTCGACTTCGATGTCGTCACTGGCGCCTTCCAGATAGTCGAGTCACCCAGCCCAACGCCGAGCGCTGTTGCCTCGTCCGGCGGGTGATTCCACCCTCAATAGAGGGACGTCGCCCTCAAGAACTAAAGTGGAGTGACATCCGCATCTCGGACGGGCACCCGACCGACGGTGACTTCGATGGAGACCCTTCCCACCGCAGGACGGGTCATCCAGTTCCTCCGGTGAGCTCGAGGATGTGCCCGAGGAGTGCACGCCAAGAGTTCGAATAGCGTCCCCTCACCTCCACCCGATAGGGTCTCGGTGCGCGAACCGGCCTGCCTCAATCGCGGTATGGCGCTCGGAGTCCTTGGATCATCGGGAAGTGGCGGACGTTCGTCGTGGCGAGCGGCACGCCGAGTTGCTCCGCCGTAGCTGCGATAACCAGGTCAGCAACCCCCACGCCCACATGACTCCGTCGTAGCCGGCGCCCGAGGTCGCCGGCCAACCGTGCGATCGTTTCGTCCACAACAACCCACCGCAGACGCCGGAAAAACTGCTCGGCGGCTCGCCGCTCCTCACTGCGAAGGCCGCGAAGGACCTCAACGCGCGTCACCTCCGAACAGGCCGGTACTTGTTCGAGACCGACCAGATAGTTGACGGCGTTCTGGTGGCCTCGCAGAACGTCGATGAGGACGGTGGTGTCCAGAAGGACGCTCACGGGTCTCTTCGATGCTCGATCTCACGGGCACGTTCAGCGTCCGCCCGGCGCGACTCCTCCACGTAGTCGCGTCCCCTCGGCAATCGGCGGGCCGCGCCGGCAGCCGTCTGCACTGCGGTGCGGAAAGCCTCGATCCGCGTTCTCTCGTCCGGCGGTCCGGCGAGGAAGGCATCGAGAGCCTCACGGATGAGATCCGACTTGGTCGTGCCCGCCGCATGTGCCCGCCGAGCCAGACGCTCATCCTGGAGCTCGTCGAGGTAGATCTGGGTCCGCTTCATGATGTATAGAGTATACATCGTCTCTCGCGAATGGCCCGCGACTTCAGGCCGAGCGGCGGGGCCGTGACCGGACCGAGACGGTTCGCGCACCGAGCAATCAAGACCACTCCGATTGAGGTGGCGAGTGGCCTGCCGGTCACAGGGGGCGGATGGTCACGTCGGTCAGATAGGGACTGCTGAGTCTGGTTCTCTCTCCGATCCTGGCCCGGCCGTCGGAGATGAACCGCGCGGACAGCGGCTTGCGATGCTTGTTCGAGAGCCCCTGGGCACACCTGAGGATCTCCACGACCCTCTGCGAGTCCTCGTCCACGCCGATTGGGTATGAGTCGATGCCGAGTCCGGAGTGCAGCGCGAGGTACAGACAGCGCTCCATCGGGAACCTGCCCTGGTCGTACTCGGCTGCGAGATCGAAGTCCTCCAGGCACGCGAACATCAGGCCGCGAAGCCCGACCGACTTCACGGTCGGCGCTCTGATGTGGTTCGAGATCCTGATGAGGGCGTCGCTTGTAGCCGCTCGCTCCAGGGGCAGGCCGATCCGCTTCAGGAAGCCGACGAAGCTTCCCTCGCCCGCGGAGAGCGGAGCGATGGACGTGTCGATCCCGAGGTAGTCCTCCGCATCGCCCACTGCCTGCTCGACCTCACCCCATACCGCCTCAAGGCGCTCGAGCCACTCCTCGATCGTCGAGCACCCAGCGGAGAGGTTGGTGGGCTGGAGGCCGACCGCGAACCCGTTCCGCTCGTACGCCGCCGACGGGAAGTACGGGCTCGAGGCGATCCCACCGTCCCCCAGGCGATCGAGTTCGAACACGGAGTCCACGTCGGGGCAGCACAGTCGAGTCGTCTGGATCGAGAAGCCCCGCCCGGCCAGCCTGCTGGCCAGCTCTTGCAGCCTCTCGACGGACCCGGCCGATGCATGGTCGGTGAAGAGGCAGACCGTGCGTACGATCATCGGGCCGTTCATCCGCTGCATGGTAGGCCGGACAGATGCGATGGAGCACTTGATCGGCTGACGGCCCTAAGCTCCCGACCCGCTGTCGTGGATCTACCCGGAGATCAACTTCGAGAGGATTCGCCTCTTCGGGGCTGAGGGCCAGAGGGAAGGGTTCGGTCCGAAGTTCGGAGCATCTTCGGTTGTCGCGCGAGGTCGATCGACGGCGCGCGGAGTCTATGGAGACGTCGACCATGGAGGCGTCGACCGTCGATCCGGCCCATCGAGACGATCCCGCGTCGATCCGGCCGTCACGACCGGCGCGCGGGCGGCAAGCTCAGGTCCCAGGAGCGTGGCCGGAAGCGAACAGGCCCTCGCCGGCCGTCTGCCTCGAGAGGGTCGCCTTGGAGGCGCGGGAGCTCGACGGGCCCCCGGTTGTCACGCAGGTGCCAACGCAGCCGTCGGCGAATCCCACCAGCACCCGCCCTTGCGCGTCGACGGTGGCGTCCATGAAGTCGAGGAGGTTTCGGCACGGGTTGCTGCCGCCGCCCAGCCAGATGCATCCACGCTGCACGGGATCGTTCGGCGTGGCGTCGACGGTCGTCCATGTGAGGCCCCGGTCATACGTGTACGCCACGTAGAGGTGCCAGACTCCGGTGAACCCGGCGCTCTGGTCGTTCCCGGGGGTCGGGGTCCCGAGGAAGGCGAAGGCCGCCCGGTCGCCGTCGCCGGCCACCACGGCCGGGAACTGGGTGTTCTCGATGCCGAAGGGCACTCCGACGTCCACGGGGGTGCTCCAGCTGACGCCCTTGTCCCTGGACACCGCGATCCGGGGGTGACCGTCCCCGTCCGCGTAGCCGAAGTACACGGTCCCGTCGGAGGCGATGCCGACCGATGGGTCGCTCTCGTCCTGCGTGGAGCTGTCCGGAACGGTGCGCACGTTCCACGTGGCCCCGTTGTCGGTGGACAGCGCGAACCCCTGCTGGCCACCGCAGTCCGCGTTCGGCACGTACGCCGTCCCGTCCGGCCCGACCTTGATGTGGCCGTGGAGGCCCCCGCACGCGAAGAGCGTGTACATGGGGACCCCCGGGCCGAACGTGGCCCCGCCGGTGACGGACTCGGCGCACGCCGCCTCGGCGATGGCCTGCGCGCAGTAGTACACCGCGTGGGGATACACGGGGTTCGACAGCGGCGGGGCAAACGGGCCCCCGCCCACGGTCTGGTGGTCCACGGCGGCGCCGGGACCGCACCCCAGCGGGTTCTGGATCCACGTGCCCCCGTCGTCGTCGCTGAACGCCATGAGGCTGCAGGCCAGGTAGAGCTGCGAGACGAACGTCCGCCCGGTCGCCGGGTCGGTGAACAGGATGGGGTCGAGCGTGTCGACGGAGGTGAGCAGCGGCGACACGTCCTTCCAGGTCGCGGTGGGCGGCGTGACCGAGTCGTTGAACGTGACCTGGAGGGTCTCGGTCAGCGCCTGGAACATCGCTCGCCCGGTCTTCCAGCACCGCTTGCCGAGACCGATCGGCAGGCGCTCCGTTCGGCCCTCGACCCTGACGACCAACGCGGCGCAGATGAGCCGGCGACTCAGGAAGCCGCCGCTGAATGCCGTCCATGGCCCCTGCGAATCGGCGGGGCACGGTTCCACGAAGATGGCGTTCTCCCCCTCTCCCAGCGACGAGGCACCGGGGACCGGACCGGCCGCGAAGTCGACGGAGACGTCGCCGCGGAAGGCGTTCGGAACGACCAGCTCGATCGGTGTGCCCGCGCGGACGCTGATGCCTTGCTTGAAGAACAGGTTCCCCCCGGGCGTGCGGGGATGTGAGGGGTGAAGGACCTCCGAGGGCGCGGAGGGGATCCACACTCTCCCCAGCAGGATCCTGCCGACCCCCGGTCGAGGTCCCGGGTGGGGCACGCTGATCGCCTGCTCGCATGTGCGGGTGGGGAGGGGGGAGGCTGAGGGGCTCGGCGACACCTTCGCCGGGCTTGACGGGACGTCAGGCGAGCCTGATCGGGGCCCCGATGGCGAGCAGGACACGAGGAGCGCCATGAGTGCGAGACCGAGCCGAGCGATGAGCTTCCTCATGAGGTTCGTCGCTCTCAGGGATACACCCTGGAACCCGACGCCGGTTCTCACGAATCAGGGCCCCGGGTCTCGGGCGGGCACGACTGACCGATCCGGTCGCGGGTCACAGGTTCCCGAGTCATCGTCTCCAGGATCTGCTTGCCCTGCTCGATCAGTTTCGCCTGGTCGCCACGCCTGACGAAGACCACCGTGACGAAGAGGTCCTCGCCGCGGGCGGACATCAGGAAGCCGTGAGGATCCCAGAAGGCCTCCTGGCCGAGGCCGTCGATCGACTCGATCGGCTTCCCCGAGTTCCCCTCGGAGGCCTGTTTGGCGATCTCGTAGTTCGCGGCGAGGTCGACGAACACCACCAGCGTGTCGGACGAACACCACCAGCGTGTCGAAGGTACACGCCCTGCTCGTCCCGGCCCCCACCTGCGAAGAGGTCAGCTCTCCCGGGTCATCGCCGGTCGCGGCCCGGATCTGCTCCGACGTGACCAGCGTGCATGCATCCGGGACGGCGCCGGTCGCCGTTCCACCGTTGGCAGAGGCCGCTGGAGGCTGGCCGGTGGCGGAGGGCGGAACCTGGACGGTCGGGGCCGCCACCGATCCGGATCCACCACCGTCGCACCCGACCAGCAGCAGGAGCGAGATTGCGAGCGCATCCATCCGTCTGAGCACGGCGGGCTCCCGGTTGGGCGCTGACGGGCCACGGTACCCCGACCGCGGCAGCGTCACAAACTACGATCCGACGCCGCGACGAAGCGATCGAGGGTCGTGATCCAGCCGCGGACGTAGACCTCGTGGATCGCCTGGCGGAAGCCCTCGGACACCCGCCCTCCAGCGCGGTGAAGGTCACCTCGAGCTCCGTGGGCGGTTCGGGCAGGGAGTGCGGGTGCCAGGCCATCACCACGCGGTGCGGGGGATGCCAGGCGATGACCTCCCCCCACGGGAGGGTCCTGCCGTCCGACGTGTGCTCGAGGATCGATCCGCCCGTCCGGGCCTGGAACTCGAGCCGCGTGACCTCGATGCCCTCCCCCTCGAACTCGCTCACCGCCCGCGAGTACGCGTCCACCGGCCACCAGCTGCCCATGTGCTCGGTGAACAGTTCGAATGCGCGCGCGGGATCGATTCGAACGGTCACGGTCCCTCGGATCGGCTCGACCGCCCCCTCAGGACTCATTCCCTGACCATCCCTTCGTCGCCCTCCCGAGCGGCACCTGCCGGCCCGACCCCCGAGCCGTCATCCTGACCCATCGTCGGGGACTCGACGACGGGCGCCCGTCTTCGGCTAACGTCCGCGGCACTGACATGGGGCGCTACCTCGTCGTGGCCACGGCCGGAGCCGGCGGCGACCTCCAGCCGCTGATCGCCTCGGCGGTGGGTCTTCGCGACCGGGGCCACGAGACGGTGTTCCTCGGAGACCCGTCGGTGCGGCGTTCGCTGGGTGGCCTCGGCCTGGAGGTCCGGGTCCTGCCGGAGGAGCTCGATCTGGGACCGTGGCTCATCGCAGCCGTCCGGGAGGCCATGGCGGCCACGGGCGGCGACGCCGGGGCGGCCGGGCCGATCGTGCTGGAACGGATGAAAGTCTGGGCCCGAGAGCTGGCGGGGCCGGTGGCGGAGGAGGTGCGCGACCTCCGCCCGGACGCGCTGGTGACATCGCTGTTCGGGGTGGAGGTCATCGAGGCCGCCTCGCCCGCACGCCCCTGGGCGGTGGTGAACAGCACGTTCTACGTGGGGACGGGCTCTCCCAGGACGATGGAGGAGGACATGGCGCCCCGAGCCATCCCGCTCCTCCGACACTACGCGGGGCTCCTCGACTCCGCCTCTCTCGTGCTGCACGCTACTGATGCCGTGTTCGACTTCGGCTTCGAGGGCCTGCCTCCCCGCCACCACTACGCGGGGCCGCTGGGGATCTGGGAACCCCCTTCCGAACCGAGCCCCTATCTCGGCGAGCCCGGCGACCCGTGGGTGCTGGTGACCATCAGCTCCCAGCTGCAGGACGACACCGCGCTCGTCGAGGCTGCGCTTCAGGCGCTGTCGGATCGTCCGCTCCGCGTGGTCGCGACGCTCGGTCCCGATCGGGCTCCGGAGGACCTGCCGACGGTGCCGGGCAACGCACGGGTCGAACGCGTCGTCTCGCACTCGGCGGTGCTGGAGCGGGGCGTCCTGCTCGTGAGCCACGCGGGCCATGGATCGGTCATGAAGGCCCTGTGGCACGGGCGTCCGATGGTGCTCGTGCCGTGGGGTCGTGACCAGCCGGGCGTCGCCGCGAGGGCGGAGGCGCTCGGTGTAGCCGCCGTCGTCGGCCGCGAGGACGCCTCCCGCGAGGCGCTGTCCGCCGCGATCGACCGGGTCCTCGCCGACGAGACGATGAGCGAGCGATCCGCCCGGCATGCGGCCCGGCTGCAGGCCACGGATCCGAAAGCCACGGCGGCGACGCTGCTGGAGAGCTTGCTCTGAACCCGGACCCGGAGCCCGTGAAAGGGACGCTAGGGGCGAGGGGGGATCTCCCGGAAGCGGCCGGTCGCCATGCCGTACGACCAGCCGTCGAGGTCCGGGGGTTCGCGCGCGCCGGCGACGAGCTCGTCCCAGAACCGCGCCATGTCGCCGGCCATGCGCTCGAGGTCGTCGAGGTCCTCGGTGTCCCAGGCATTGTGGCGCAGCGGATCGCGAAGGCCGTCGCTCATGGGGTTGGCATGGTGGCACGGGGGCGTCAATGGCAGCAACGTTGCTCGCCCCACCGATAGGCTGCTGATCCGGATGGCACCTCGTGCTCCCGTACTGCTGCTCGCCCTCGCAGTGATGCTCCCGGCATGTGGTTCCGGAACGCCGAGGCCGACCCCGATGCCGGTGGGGCCCTCCCACCGGCCGACGCTCGCGTCCCCCCCGGGCAGGGCGTCGCCCACCCGGCGGGTCGAACCGAGCCCGTCCCCGCCGCCGTCCGGATCGCCGTCGCCGGAGCCGGAGCCCTCCCGCCCGCCGGAGTTCGTCCCGGATCCCGACACGCCGATCCCCTCGTCGACCGGCCCCCTGGCCTCGCTCCTGGCTCGAACCACCTTCGCGCTCCAGGGGTCGATCCGCCGGTGGGCACGTCACCGCGGCGCGTTCGAGGCACCTCCGAGGGCGCTGGTGTTCCAGGCCCTCCTGCAGCAGCGCATCTACCGGGTGCTCGGCCGCGACGCGGCGCTCGCCCGGAACACCGTCGCGGCGCTCCCGGCCCGGCTCCGCGTGGAGGCGAGCACCACGGCGGACGCCGTGGCCACACTGTTCTCGCTGGTGCACCCCGTCCCGAGCGCCGCTCCGTTCAGGACCCAGCCCCCGGAGCCGGCCGGGGCCCTGCTCGGCTACTACCGCGAGGCCGAAGGGCGGTTCGGCGTGGACTGGGAGGTCCTCGCGGCCGTGAACTTCGTGGAGTCGAAGTTCGGACGCGTCCGGTCCACGAGCACCGCCGGAGCCCAGGGACCGATGCAGTTCCTGCCGTCCACGTGGTCCGCGTACGGTCTCGGCGGCGACGTCCACGACCCCCACGACGCCATCCTCGGCGCGGCGAACTACCTCCACGCATCCGGCGCGCCGGGGGACGTCCGGCGGGCGCTGTTCGAGTACAACCACGCCGATGAGTACGTCGACGCCGTGCTCCTGTACGCGGGGCAGTTGCGGCGGGACCCCCGAACCTACTTCGAGTACTACAACTGGCAGGTGTTCGTCGTGACCACCCGCGGCGACGTCCGGATCACAGGCCCGGCCTGATGGCGGGAGGTGCCTGAGGGCCCGACTCGGTTGGATTGACGCCGAGGTCCCCGGGGCGCATCATCGGGCCTGCTTCGCTTGGTCATGGGGGTGGAGGTATGGAGCCGACCCGTCGGCAGATGCTGAGGTCCGCGCTCGCGCTCGCAGGTGGTGCCGTCGGTTTCGGCGTCGCCAGGAAGGCGACGTCGCGGACACAAACCGAGGCCGCCGCAGCATCCGACGGCCGCCCGACGCCCACCTCGCTCCAACTGTTCGGCAGGAGCTGGCGGGTCGTATCGGATGACGCGCTCGCCGCGACCGGCCCCCCGGACCGATCGCGCATCTACGGCGAGATCGTGGATGCCAGCGGAGTCCGGCTGGGCGAGTTCTACGGCTCGAGGCAGCGGCTGGATGCACCGTTCGACTCCGCGGGCCGGTCGTCCGCCCACGTCGAGTGGCACACGTTCCGCCTGCAGGACGGGACCATCCACGGGATGGGGATGACCGGGCCGGGCCTGGAGGAGAGCGAGTTCGCCGTGGTCGCGGGGACCGGCCGGTACCGCGGGCTCGCGGGGAGCTATGTCGCCGACCAGCAGCCGGTGGAGGTCGGCGGCAACGGATCGGCCCGGTTCACGATGACGTTCGGATCATAGGGGGAGCGATGGCCGTCGACATGTTCCTGAAGGTGGATGGGATTCCGGGCGAGAGCCTGGACTCCAAGCACAAGGGTGAGATCGACATCCTGTCGTTCTCCTGGGGGGCGTCGCGAGCGACGGATCCAACGGGCGGGGCAGTCGGTCTCCACGACTTCTCGTTCGGCCACCGGTTGGACTTCGCGTCCCCTCAGCTGATGCTGGCCTGCGCCAGCGGCAAGCACATCCCCACGGCGCTGCTCACGGTCCGGAAGTCGACGCAGAAGGCGCCGGTCGAGTACATGAAGGTCACCCTGAGCGACTGCCTGGTCTCGAGCTTCCAGTCCGGGGGGCATGGGGAAGCCCTGCCGACGGAATCGTTCAGCCTGAACTTCGCGAAGGTCAAGATCTTCTACGAGAAGGTCAGGCTGGACGGGTCGGTCGGAGAGTCCGAGACGGTTGAGTTCCTCAATCCCGATCGGAACCCGGCGGGCTAGCCGGTCCCGGCGCCGGTGCCTCCAGGAACCCCAGGGAGAGCATCTGACGAACGATCTCGACGGCTGCCGGTTCGAGCTTCCCTGCGTCCACCTCCATGGCCGGCGCCACGGCGCGGACGAGGTCACGCAGCGGGTGGGTCCCGTCACAGCCCGCCAGCACGCCCAGGATGAACCCGTCGGCCGTCCCGGAGAAGCTCAGGCCGCGCTCGAACCGGACCGTGACCCGCTCCAACTCGTAGCCACCCTCCCTCAGGGCCAGGGTCTGGTCGATCCGGTGGTCGGTGGTGACTCGGTAGGCGCCGTCCAGGACCTCCTCGTCGTTCCCCGCCAACTCCAGGTAGTCCTGATTGCGGAACATCCGCAGGAGGTGCTCGGTGGCGTCGGATGCGCGGGTCCCTGGGAGGTGTTCCCCCCGGAACCAGCCCGAGGGGGCGCCGTCGGTCCGCCGCCGCATGATCACCGTTCCGGTGCTGATCGCGCCGACCCCCAGCCGGGCGTAGTACTCGAGCCACCGGTCCAGCGCCGCGCCGTACCGGTCACGCCGATGGCCGCTGAGCCACGTCGCCGCGTACGCCAGGGGGTCCTGGGTGTCGCCGCGGAGCACCCACGCGTCGCAGCCGGTTCCCTCCACCCAGCCCCGAACCGGTTCCTGCCAGTCCTCCACCCCCCGGTGGGCCCAGTTGCACAGCACGGAGGCGAACCCGCCGGGCGCGAGGTGCTCGCCGGCCCGCCGCACCACCTCCCTCGAGATCTGGTCTCCCGGCATCCCGCCGTCCCGGTACTCGAATCGCCGCTCGGGCGAGATGATGAACGGGGGGTTCGCCGCGATCAGGTCGAACCGTTCGCCGGCCACGGGTTCGTACAGGCTGCCCTCGCGGCACTCGACGTTCCCCAGGCCGTTCAGCGTGGCGTTGAACTCCGCGAACCGCAGGGCCCGGGCGTTGATGTCCGTCCCGACGACGTGCTCCGCGTGGCGGGCCGCGACGAGAGCCTGGACGCCGCATCCCGTGCCGAGGTCCAGCGCCCGGGCCACGGGGCGGCGGACCGTGAGCATGGCGAGGGTCCGGGAGGCCGGCCCGGCCCCGATCACGTGGTCCGGGCGCATGCGGCCCGGGTCGCGAACGAAGGAGTCGTGGGCCAGCCACAGCCCCGCGACCATGGTGATCGAGACCGTTCGGCGAACGCCCCCGCCCGCCTCGGCGACCAGGCCCAATGCCTGCGCGTCCTCCAGCGACAGGGGGTCGAACGCCGCCCGGGCCCGATCGGCCGGGACCACGGAACCCAGGAGGAACAGCTTGATCAGCGTGTGCAGGGGGCTGTCATCGCGCACCCGGCGTTCGTAGACCTGGACGTCGAGGATCTCCCCTCGGGAGGCGATGTCGATCTTCAGGGCCTCCTGGGCGCCGTCCTCGGTGAAGCCGGCGCTCTCGAAGGCCGCGCGCAGACGTGCGATGGCCTCGCCGTCCCGCGGGTCGGGGCCGTCGGTCATTCCTCCCCCTTCGTCCGGCGAGCCGTCCGGCTCCGCCGCGCCGCCCGGCCGCGCCGGGCCAACCACCACACGAACCCGGGAATGCTAGCGCCCGCCGGGAGGAGTCGGGGATGAGAGCTCGTATCGGCGCCGTTGTGATCAGCATGCTGACCGTCCTGGCGTGGGCGGGACCGGCCCAGGCCGCCCGGAACGTCTCGTTGACGAACGTCCAGGCCACGTCGCCGGTGCCGGAGGGGGGAGCCACCACGCTCACCGGGGACGTGACCACCGACTGCCCCGGGGGCACGACGCTCCACGTGAGCTGGGGTGACGGTCACCAGGAGGACTTCCAAGGCCCGTCACCGTCCGGGCCGTTCACCGAGACGCACACGTACGTGGACGACGACCCGAGCGGGACACCCTCGGACACGTATTCCATCCAGGTCGGGCTGCTCGCATGCGACGAGCGGACCAGCGCCGAGACCAGCGTGGTCGTGAACAACGTGAGGCCCCGCTTCACCTCGCTGTCGGCGACGACGCCGGTGGCCCTCGGCCAGTCGACCACGGTGAGCGGCGCCTTCGCCGACCCGGGCCTCGACTCGTTCACGCTCACGATCACCTGGGGGGACGGGTCGTCCAACCAGATCCAGCTCGACCAGGCGCAGACCTCGTTCCAGTTGAAGCACAAGTTCCTCGATCCGGGTCTGTTCGTGGTGGGTGTCAACGTCACCGACGACGACACGGGCGCGGCCACGCGGTCGCTCAAGGTCAGGGTCCTCGGGCCGCCCCGGATCTTCACGGGACCGGGAAAGGGCAGCGTCCCCACCATGCGCGCCTTCGACGAGATCGGACAGAACGTCGCGAGCAAGGACGTGTTCTCGCCGGGCTTCACGGGCGGCGTGCGGGTGGCCGTCGGGGACGTGAACGGCGACAGCTTCCCCGACGTGATCGTCGGTGCGGGCCCGGGAGGCGGGCCGCACGTGAAGGTGTTCAGTGGAGAGAACGGGAACCTTCTCCAGAGCTTCTTCGCCTTCTCCCCGGCGTTCACCGGCGGGGTGTTCGTGGCGGCCGGCGACGTGGACGGCGACGGCTTCGCCGACGTCATCGTCGGGGCCGACGCGGGCGCGGGGCCCCACGTGAAGGTGTTCGACCTCCACGACGGGTCGGCGGACGCGAGCTTCTTCGCGTTCTCGCCGTCGTTCACGGGCGGGGTCCGCGTCGCCGCGGGGGACGTGACCGGCGACGGGAATGCGGACATCATCGTCGGGGCCGGCGCCGGCGGAAGCCCCCACGTGAAGGTGATCGACGGCACGAGCAACACCGTCGTGTTCAGCTTCTTCGCCTACTCGGCCGGGTTCACCGGCGGTGTGTTCGTCGGCGCCGGTGACGTGACCGGCGACGGGCTGGCCGACCTCATCACCGGGGCGGGGGCCGGCGGAGTCCCCCACGTGAAGGTGTTCGACGGGAAGGGCTTCTCGCTGATCGAGAGCTTCTTCGCCTCTTCGCCGTCGTTCACCGGCGGTGTCCGGGTCGCCGCCGGCGACGTGAACGGCGACGGCCTCGACGACATCATCACCGGCGCCGGTCCGGGGGCCGGCCCCCACGTCAGGGTGTTCAACGGAAAGGACCTGACCGAGCTGGCGAGCTTCTTCGCCTACTCCCCGGCGTTCTCCGGCGGCGTGTTCGTCGCCGGGCAGCCCCACGTGCAGAAGCGCGGCGGCGTCTGAGCGCCGGCTACGCCCCGGTCATCCCGGTGGGGCAGCTCACGCCGGTCCCACCGAGGCCACAGTAGCCGTTCGGGTTCTTGGCCAGGTACTGCTGGTGGTAGTCCTCCGCGTAGTAGAACGGCGGAGCCTCACGGATCTCGGTGGTGATGTCGCCGTAGCCGGCCCGGCGCAGGACGTCCTGGTAGGCGTCCCGGCTGGCCGCGGCGCTCTTGGCCTGGAGCTCCCCGTACGTGTAGATCGCGCTGCGGTACTGCGTGCCGGCGTCGTTGCCCTGCCGCATGCCCTGCGTGGGGTCGTGGTTCTCCCAGAAGGCCTTCAGCAGTTCCTCGTAGGAGACCACCGTGGGGTCGAACACCACCCGGACCACCTCCGCGTGGCCGGTGAGGCCGCTGCACGCCTCCTCGTACGTTGCGTTCGGGGTGAATCCGCCCGCGTAGCCCACCGCCGTGGAGTACACGCCGGGGATCCGCCAGAACACCTTCTCCGCCCCCCAGAAGCACCCCATGCCGAAGACCGCCGTCTCCATCCCCTCGGGGAACGGCGGCTCGAGCGGGTTGCCGTTCACGAAATGCTGCTTCGGGACCGGCATCTTCTGCGGGCGGCCGGGCAGCGCGTCCTCGGGCTCGATCATCCTCGTCGTGTGTGAACCGAACAGGAATCGCATGGCGTCTCCTCCATCCACTGCAACAGTACGTCGAGGGTGGTTGTTCGTTGCGCGTCGGTGCTGTGCGTTTGTTCGCCGGCCGGAGGTCGTGGAAGGATGGCTCCGGCCGATCCCGGAGGAGGTCCCGTGAAGAAGCTGCTGCTGATCCTGGCGATCCTGTCCCTCGGCGTGGCCGCGCTCGCCGCCATCCGCAACCGGCACGGCGAGCTCGAGGCCTGACCGGAACACATACCGAAGGGCCCCGCGTTCGTGCAGCCGCTACGCCGGCACGATCGCGGGGCCCTGTTCGTTGTACCGCGTTCCGGCGGGGAGCGGGAGCGGGGCTCCGCCCGATCCGTCATCATCGGCCCATGGCGCGCGTTGTGATCTGGGAGATCCGGAGCCCCGACGGGGGCTCGACCGGCCTGGAGTTCGCCCGGGCCCGGATGGAGGAGCACGAACGGGTGTTGGGACACGCGCTGCCCAGGCGGGCGGACGTGGAGGTGACCGACGAGGAGGGCAACGTGCTGGCCCGGGGCAGGAGGCTGTCCCACGACGCCGTGACGCCGATGTGCCGGCTGGACCTCGCCGGCGACGGCTCGATCCGCCGGGAGAACGTCTGGCCCGACGAGTCGGACATCGGCAAGCCGGTGATCCTCCCCGGCGGCGAGGTCGGCATCCTCACCCAGTGGTGGAACGCCGAGGACCACACCGCGTGGCGATGGTCCATCGAGCTGTCGAACCGCCGCTGAGCGGATCGGTCGGCGGGGCTTGAGAATCTCCCCGCCTGTTTCTACGATGCGATGCGCACGCCGCCGGTCACCGGCGGCCGGCCCGAAAGGGGGGGAACACATGCGCACCCGGCGCTTTCGCCTCGCTGCGATCGCGGTGCTCGTTTCCGTGGCGGCGTTCGCGTCGATCGCCCGGGCGGCCGAGGCCGGCCCCGGGCGCTCGCTCGTGATGCGGTGGAACGGCACGAAGTGGGTGAAGTTCGGGACGCCGGACGTCGCCGGCGGCGAGGAGCTGCTGGGCGTGGACGCGGTGGGGAAGGCGAACGCGTGGGCCGTGGGGCTCCATGGCTCCGGGCAGAACGCCCACCCGCTGATCCTGCACTGGAATGGCTCCAAGTGGTCCTCGCAGGCCCTGCCGGCCACGCCGGGCGGCAGCCGGCTGGCGGCGATCGACGCCTCATCGGCGAACCTGGCCTGGGCCGTGGGGAGCGAGGGGGACGGCCATCCGCTGGCGCTGCGGTGGAACGGCCAGAAGTGGACGAAGTCGGACGTGCCTCGGGTGGGCGACGAGCCGACGCAGCTCCGCGGCGTGGTGACCGTGTCCTCCTCCGAGGCCTGGGCGGTGGGCTCGCACGACTCCGGCACCGCCACCCTGCACTTCGACGGGGCCCACTGGGCGGCCGTGGCCACGCCGACCCAGGGCACGGCCAACTCCTCGCTCGCCGCGGTCGGCGCCTTCGGTGCAGGCGACGTGTGGTCCGTGGGAAGCGTCATCACCGGGTCGGGATTCGTGACGCTCGTCCAGCATTTCGACGGCGATTCGTGGAAGCGGTCTCCGGTCACGCTGCACAACGGCGACCTCGACAGTGTGCTCCCGCTCTCCCAGCACGCCATCTGGGCCGGTGGCAACCACGAGGGCGACGTCCACCAGACCCTGGCCATGCACTGGCCGGCGGCGAATCCCGCCGACTTCTCCGTCACCAGCACGAAGAACCCCGGCGGGGACTCGGACAACGACGTCAACGGGGTCGCCGGCAAGGCCGGCGACATCTGGATCGTCGGCGAGTACTTCAACGGCACCGGCGTGTCGACGCTCACCGAGCACTTCAACGGCTCGAAGTGGACCGTGGTGCACAGCCCGAACGGCGCGCAGAAGCTGAACCTGCTCGACGGCGTGGCGGCGGTCCCCGGGAGCGGTCGGTACTGGGCGGTCGGCTTCAGCACGAAGAACGCCATCGGGTAGCGCGTGGGCCGCTCGCTGGTCGGCCTGGCGCTCCTCCTGGGCGCGGCGGACTGGGTGGCGGTGGCGCGGGGGGCGAAGCGGGCCGAGTTCGTGCTGAAGCCCCTCACGATGGTGGTCCTCATCGGGGCGGCGGTCTCGCTCCTGCAGGGCCACCCCGCGGCCACGTGCGCGTTCACGCTCGCGGCCCTCGTGCTCAGCCTGGCGGGCGACGTGTTCCTGATGGTGCGCCGCGAGATGTTCGTGGCCGGGCTCGCGTCGTTCCTGCTGGCGCACCTCGCGTACGTGGTGGCGTTCAACCGTAGCGCTCCGCCGCTCGTCGCGACGGCGGTCGGCGTCGCGATCGTGCTGGCCGCGGGCGTCCCGTTGTTCCTTCGGATGGCGCGGTCGATGGCGGCCTCCGGCAACCGGACGCTGATCGGCCCGGTGGCGGCCTACTTCGTGGCCATCGGGGCGATGGTGGTGTCGGCGGTGGCCACTGCCGGGCGCGCGGAGTGGGACGCCGGGCACGCCGCGCTGGCTATCGCGGGGGCGGCGCTGTTCATGGCCTCGGATTCGATGATCGGCTGGGACCGGTTCGTCGCGCCCTTCCGGAACGCCCGGGTGGCCATCATGGTCACGTACCACGTGGCCCAGGCGTGCCTGGTGCTGGCGCTCCTCGGGTGAGCCGGAGGGCCGCCGGACGGCTCCGTTCGGGCGCGGACATCGCCGGTAACCTGCGGATTCGCGCCATCGTCCAACGCTTGACGCCCGGAGCGCGCATGGCATGATGCGCGCGACATCCATCGAGTGCCCCGACCGCCCGCACGGGCCCGGGGTGGAAGGAGGAATTCATGGCGCAGTATTCCCCGCCTCCCGCGGCAGGCCCCGCCGGGACCCGACCGGGACCCGTCACCGCCGCCGCCGTCCTGTTGTTCGTGGACGGTGCGCTGGCGATCCTGGGGGCGCTGATCCTGTTCGCGCTGTCGAACGTGGCGGCGATCTTCACGGTCGTCGCGGTCGTCTATCTGATCGTCGGCGCGGCCGCGATCTTCGCCGGCGTCCAGGTCCTCGCCATGAAGGCGAGCGGCCAGCGGGTCGGGATCATCCTCGCCGCGATCCTCGGTGTCCTCTCCCTGATCTCGATCGCGAAGACGCCCGGGACCGCCGTCGTCCAGGTGGCCATCTGCGCCTTCATCATCTGGGCGCTGTACACGAACAAGGAGGTCTTCACGGGCTAGCTGCGCCCGGCGGAGCGATTCAACGACGAGGCCGCCGACCCCTGCGCCCGGGGCGGCGGCCTCGTTCGTGCGTGGGAACGGGAAGGTTGGTCCGCCGGGCGGGACTGCGAGGGGGAGCAGCCCGCCCGGCGGAGGATGCGGCCGCGGTTCAGGTACACACCCCCCGGCCGCCCCAGGCCCCGGACCCGCGACCGGAGCCTGGCTCCTGGTTCGATTCCGCCCGGCCCCCCGAGTTTCGGAAGGGCCGCGCCTCAAGCCCTCGTTCCGTGGAGCGAGCCCATCCCCTGGGTCTCGCGGGGCACCCAGAACTCCACAGCGGTGCCGGCGCCCGGGCCGCTCCGGATCTTCCACCACCCCCCGGCGAGTTCGGCCCGCTCCCGCATCGCGGGGATGCCGAGATGGCCGGTTGCGTTCACGTGGCGGTCGAGGTCGAACCCGTCTCCGTCGTCCTGGATCCGGATCAGGAACCCGCGTTCGCGCTGCTCCGCCAGGACGTGCACCCGCTTCGCCCCGGAGTGCTTGCGGATGTTGGTGAACGCCTCCGCGGCGATGCGGTACAGCGTGATCCTCGTCTCGATGGCCGGCTCGATCTCGAGCCGGTCCACCAGCTCGAACCGGATTCCGCTATCGCGGTTCCACTTCTCCAGGTACATCCGGAGCGCGGGGACCAGCCCCTCCGAGTCCAGGGCCGGCGGCCGGAGCTCGAAGCTCACGTGACGGAGGCGTTCCAGCGCGTGGCGGAGGGTCTCCTCCAGCTGGTCGAGCTCTTCGACGTGACCCGGATCGTCCAGGTGCCGGCGGAACACCTGCAGGCGCAGGACCGCCGCGGTCAGGATCTGGATGGAGTCGTCGTGGAGGTCCTCGGCCAGCTGCTTGCGCTCCTTCTGCTCGGCCGCGGCCAGCAGGCCCAGGAGCTTGCGCCGCTGCTCGTCGGTCCGCCGGAGCGCCTCGACGGTCCGCCACAGCTCGTCCTCGGCCTGCCGGCGGTCCGTGATGTCCCGGGCGATGCCCTCGATGGCCACAACGTTCGCGGTGGCGTCGTAGATCGCGGCGATCCGGTGCTCCGTCCACAGCACGGTGCCGTCCTTGCGGATCAGCCGGAGGGTCACCGGCTCGTTGAACGCGGACGGCGCCCGGAGCAGGGCGGCGAGCAGGGGGCGGTCGTGGGGGTGCGCCATCTTCAGGGTCAGCTCGGGGTCGTCGTAATGGTCCTGCGGCGTGTACCCGGTGATGCGGGTGACCGACGGGCTCATGTATTCGTACAGGGGCTCGGGGCGCACACGGTAGAGATAGATGATGTCGGAGGCGTTCTCGGCCAGCAGCCGGAACCGTTCCTCCTCGAGCGTGATGGGGCGCGGCCCGCCCGCGACCGGAACGGCGACCACGCCGTCCTCGGGCTCGCTGATGGGGGGCGCCGGAGACATGCTCACCTTTCGCATACCCTGGGTTCCCGTGTCGTGCGCCATCGCTAACACTTCTCCATCCCGCCAGATGCGAAAGCCGGTCATCCGGGCCGTTTTGGCACTCTGACCGGGTGGTTTTCGGATCCGGCCGATGACGAGACTCCCGCCATTCGGCCATCCCCCGCGCTGGGAACGGGGCCAGATGATGTCCTTCCGCCGTTCGGGGGACAGGCCGTGGGGCCTCCGGCCGATGCTCCGGCACGGCTCATGGGACCGGGGGGAGGGCCGCGTTTCGCGAACCGAGGCCGCGGGGAGGAATTGGAATAGCTGACCACCCGTTGCCCGGCAACGGGCAGGACTGACACGGGAGGGGACCGGTGCCTCTGGTACGGGCACGTCCGCCCCTCATATCAGCTCTCTCCTGGAGGGATCCCGGGGCGCATGACTCTCATCCTGCCGGCCACGCTGCAGGCTCCCGCGCGGGCCCGCCGTGCCGTGGAGGAGGCCCTGGGTGGCAGGGTCGATGACGTCCTGGTGTACGAGACCGAACTGCTGGTCACCGAGCTGGTGACGAACTGCATCCGCCACGGCGAGCTCCGTGCCGGAGATCGGGTGGAGCTGTCCATCACGCTGGGAGAGGACCGGCTCCGGGTGGAGGTCCGTGACCCGGGGCGGGGCTTCGATCCCGGGGACCTCGTGTCCCCGGTCGAGGTGGCGAGCTCCGGTTGGGGTCTGCGGATCGTGAACCGTCTGTCCAATCGGTGGGGTTCGGCGCGCGGCAAGCCCAACGTCACGTGGTTCGAGGTGGACCTGGACGGGCGGCAACGCATGATCGCCTGAGCACGCCGTCCTGGTGTTTGCAGTCGCGACCGGAGGGGTAGACACTATTGTCCTGACACACCCCGGGGTGGGCTCCCACAGGCTTCCTCCCCCAACCCCCCTACCTGGGAGCCCGCCCCGGGCTACCCTCCCCGGTTTGCCTCCGCAGTCCCTGGAAACATTCCGAGCATGCCAAGCGAACGGCAGGTCCGCCGCCCGCCCGCGCACCGCATGCGGTTCTGGTTGGCCTGGGCCGCGGGGTCGATGGTGCTGTGGCTCCTGCTCACCAGCAGGTCGGACGGGGCCGAGATGCTGGTGGGCGCGGGGGCCGCGATCCTGGCGGCGACCGTCGTGGAGGCGGTCCGGGACCGCGGCGCGTTCGTGTTCCGCCCGCGGCTGGGGTGGCTCCGTCATGCGGTGAGGATCCCGGTCCTCATCGTTGGCGACACGGTCACCGTCTTCGCAGCGCTGGTCCGGCACGCGACCGGACGGCGGCGGGTCCGGGGAGGGCTGGCGGCCGTGCCGTTCGTCCACGGGGCCGACGGCGATCCGGAGGACGGCGCCCGCCGGGCCATGGCCACGGCGGGGGTGTCCGTGGCGCCCAACACGTACGTGATCGGGATCGATCCGGACCGCGACGAGATGCTCGTCCACCAGCTGGTGCCCGACGTCCCCGGGCTCCTGCGGTCGGTGGGGCGGCGGTGAGGTCCGGCCCGTGAACGCGTGGCTGTGGGCGGCCTCGGCCACGCTGCTGGTGCTGGTGCCGTGCACGATCCGTGCGGTCAGGGGCTCGGTGATGGACCGGCTCCTGGGGCTCGAACTGGGCGGCGTGGTGGTCGCGCTGGCGCTCGTGATGCTGGGCGAGGGGTTCGACCGTTCGATCTACTTCGACCTCGCCCTGGTGTTCACCGTGGTCTCGTTCGCCGGGAACCTCCTGTTCGTTCGCTTCCTGGAGCGGTGGGTCTGATGGACTGGAAGGACGTCGTGGTCGGCGTGCTGCTGGGGCTGGCCGTGGCCGTGCAGCTGGGGGCGGCCCTGGGGCTGCTGCTGATGCCGCATCTGTACGACCGGTTGCACTTCCTGGGCCCCGCCGGGACCGTCGCCCCCGTGCTCGTGGCCGCGGCGGTCGTGACCCGGGAGGCCCTCGACCACCAGGGGATCTTCGCGGTCCTCGTCGCGGCGTTCATGCTCGCGTTCCAGCCGGTGCTGACCCACGCCACCGCCAGGGCGGCCCGGATCCGCCGGCACGGCGACTGGCGTGTGCAGCCAGGCGAGGCGGCGAGGCGGCCGTGAACGTCCAGGTGGTCCAGGGCGTGGCCATGGTGCTCGTCGGGGTCCTGGCCCTGGCCACCGTCCGGACCAGGAACCCCGTCCACCAGTCCATCGTGTTCGCGCTGTTCGGAGCCGCGTTCGCGGTGCTGTTCCTCGTGCTGCAGGCCCCGGACGTGGCGCTGTCCGAGATCGTGGTGGGGGCGGTGGCGTCCCCGGCGATGATCCTGCTGACCCTGGCCAAGGTCCGGCACCGCGAACGATGAGCGCCAGGTTCCGGCTGGGGCTGTTCCTCGTCGGGGGCGTGGTGGTCGCCGCGGGGCTGCTGTGGGGGATGGCCGGCCTCTCCGGCTTCGGCGCGGCCGACACCCGCTACGGGCGGTACCTGAACGACCACGGCGTCCACCAGCGACACGCCCCGAACGTGGTGAACGCGGTGGTGCTCGACTACCGGGGGTTCGACACCCTGGGGGAGGAGTTCATCCTGTTCGCCTCGGTGATGGGCGTGACCCTGCTGCTGCGGTTGCAGCGCGAGGAGGCCGAGGGGTCCCCGCACGACCAGGCCGAGGGCAGGATGACCATGGACACGAGCGACGCCGTGCGGGTGGCCTCGCTGGCGCTGATCGCCCCGTCGATGATCCTCGGGCTGTACACCGTGGTGCACGGCCACCTGTCCCCGGGGGGAGGGTTCCAGGGCGGTGTCGTGCTGGCGGCGGGGCCCGTGCTGCTGTACCTGGCGGGGCGGTACCTGATGCTCCGCACGGTCCACCCCATGCACGCGCTGGATCTCGCGGAGGGAACCGGCGCGGGCGGCTTCGTGGTGGTGGGCCTGGTCGGGCTCATCGTCGGGACGGCCTTCCTGGCGAACGTGTTCGGCCTGGGGCAGACGGGATCGGTGTTCGCCGCGGGGAGCCTCCCGGTCCTGAACGTGTCCGTGGGGGTGGAGGTGGCGGCGGGCGTGACCCTCGTGATCTACGAGTTCCTGGAGCAGACCCTCATGATCAGGCCCTCCTGATGGATGCCGGAGACCTGCCCTACGCGCTGGCGGTGTGGCTGTTCGCGGTGGGGCTGTACGGCATCGTGACCAGCCGGAACTTCGTGCACATGATCGTGTGCCTGTCGGTGGTCCAGTCCTCGACGTACGCGCTCATCCTGCAGGTGGGGTACGTGACCGGGGGGACCGCTCCGATCTTCTCGGACGTCCCGCTGGGGACGAAGGCCGTGGACCCCGTGGTCCAGTCGCTGGTGCTGACCGACGTCGTGGTGAGCGTGGTGGTGATGGCGCTGCTGCTGTCGCTGGCGCTCCAGGCCCACAAGCGGACCGGGACCCTGAACCCGGACGACCTCCGGACCCTGGTGGGCTGACGCGGGGGGCGCGGCCATCGACGCCCTGACCCCGCTGCCCGTCGCCGTCCCGCTCCTGGCGGCGGCGCTGCTCGCGGTGTTCTCCTGGGCCCTGCCGAAGCTGGCCGGGGAGCTGGTGGCGCTCGCCGCCTCCGTGGCCACGGCGGTGCTGTGCGCATTGGTCCTGGCCCATTCCCTGGACCACCGGATCGTGTACTGGTTCGGCGGCTGGCACCCCCAGCACGGCCTGGCCCTCGGGATCTCGTTCACGGTCGACGGCATCGGGGCCGGGGCCGCGCTGCTGGCCGCCGTCCTGGTCACCGCGTCGCTCGTGTACTCGCCCGCGTACCTGGAGCAGACCGTCGAGCACCGCTACCCGATCCTGATGCTGGTGTTCCTGGGGGCCATGGTGGGCTTCTGCCTCACCGGCGACCTGTTCGACATGTTCGTGTTCCTGGAGTTGATGTCGGTGGCGGCGTTCGCCCTCACCGGGTTCCGGATCCAGGATCCCGGGCCGCTCCAGGGCGCCTTCAACTTCGGGATCCTGGTGTCGCTGGGGAGCCTGTCGTTCCTGCTCGGCGTGGCCCTGGTGTACGCGCGAACGGGGGGGCTGAACCTGGCCCAGATCGGCCGGTCGCTGGCCGGCGAACGGCCCGACGGGCTGGTGGTGGTGGCGTTCACGCTGATGGTGGCGGGGCTGTTCGTGAAGGCGGGGGTGGTGCCGTTCCACTTCTGGCTCTCCGACGCGTACGCGGTGGTGCCGATCCCGGTGGGCGTGCTGTTCGCCGGCGTGTTCGGCGAGCTCGGGCTGTACGGCGTGGCCCGGATCTACTGGACCGCGTTCGATGGGACGCTCGGGGGCCACGCGTCCGGCGTCCGCGCCGTGTTGATGGGGTTCGGTGTGGCCACCGCGGTCGTCGGGGCGGCGATGTGCTTCGCCCAGCAGCACCTCAAACGGCTGCTGGCGTTCTCCACGGTCAGCCACATCGGGCTGTTCCTGGTTGGCCTGGGGCTGCTGTCGCATTCCGCCCTGGCCGGCGTGGCCATCTACGTGGCCGGCCACGCCATGGTGAAGGGTTCGCTGTTCCTGCTGTGCGGCATCCTCGTGTACCGGCTGGGCGAGGTGGACGAGGTCGACCTCCGGGGCCGGTGCCGGAAGCTCGCCGCGACCGGGGTCCTGTTCGCGGTGGGCGGCCTGGCGCTGGCGGAGGTCCCGCCGTTCGCCACGTTCCTGGGGAAGGCCCTCGTGGAGGACGCCGGGACCCGGCTGGGGTACTGGTGGATGCCGCTGCTGTTCGCCGGGACGTCCGCGGTGGTGGGGGGCGCGGTCCTCCGCGCGGCCGGGCGGATGTTCCTGGGATGGGGCCCGAGGGAAGCGGACCGGTTCGCGGCCGACGTCGCCGGCGAGCACGAGGGACCGGGGGAGACCCGTCCGCGGCACCCGGCGAGGACGCCGGCCCTGCTGATGGCGCCGATCGTGGCGCTCATGGCCGGAGGGCTGGCCCTGGGTCTGGTGCCGGGGCTGCCGGGGCCCGTGGACCGGGCGGCCGCCGCGTTCCAGGACCGGGAGGCCTACGGGGCGGCCACGCTGGAGGGCCGGACGCCCTCGCCGCCGGGGGTGGAGGCGGAGCCGCCATCGACGGCGAGCGTCTGGTACGGGCTCGGCTCCGCGGCGGCCGCGGGGGGTCTGGCGGCATTCGCGTTGTTCCGGAGGCGCCTGGTCCCGGCGAGGGTCCGCCGGCGGGTGGTGGCGGTGGCCGGCGTGCCGTTCCGGCGGTTCCGGGCGCTCCAGAGCGGTCACGCCGGCGACTACACCGCGTGGTTCGTGGCCGGCCTGGCCACGCTGGGGGTCCTGTTCGCCGCCGTCACCAGGTGACGCCCTGGGTCGGGTTCATCCCGAGATGTGCTCGGCGATGGCCACCGCCGCGCTGATGTGGGCCAGGTGGGTCAGGCCCTGCGGGAAGTTCCCCAGGGCCAGCCCCCGGCGGGCGTCGAACTCCTCACTGAACAGGCCGAGGTCGTTCCCGGTGGCCATCCCCCGGTCGAACTCCTCCCGGGCGTCGTCGATGCGGCCCTGCCGGGCCAGGGCCTCGGCCAGCCAGAACTGCGCCGCGAGGAACTCCCCCTCCTGGCCCGGCATGCCGTCGGCCGAGCGGTACCGGCGGAGGAGCCCGTCCCGGCCCAGCTCCTTCCGGATCAGGTCGGTGGTCCGGACCATCCGTTCGTCGTCGAACGCGCAGTACCCCACCACGGGGAGCAGCAGCAGGGCGGCGTCCATGGCCTTCGTGCCGTAGGCCCGGACGAACACGCCCCGGCGGCGGTCGTAGCCGTCGCGGTCGACGGACCGGCGGATCCGGTCGCGGACCGTGGTCCACCGCCGGACCGGGGCCCGCCGGGCGCATTCCCGGGCCAGGAGGATCCCGCGGTCCAGGGCCGCCCAGCACATCACCTTGGAGTGCACGAAATGCATGGGGCGGGCCCGCAGCTCCCAGATCCCGGGGTCCTTCTCCATCCAGGACTCCGCGGCGCGGTCCACCAGGTCCACCAGGAACGCCCAGTAGTCGTCGTCGGGGGAGTGGCCCCGGAGGTGCCACTGGTAGGCCAGCTCGAGGATCGAGCCGAAGACGTCGTGTTGGTCCTGGGTGTGGGCGTCGTTCCCGGCCCGGACCGGCCGGGACCGCCGGTAGCCCTCCAGGGTGTCCACCTCCACCTCCACCAGGCGCCGCTCGCCGCCCAGTCCGTACACGATCTGGAGGTCGTGGGCGTGGCCCGCGGCGCTCCGTTCGACGAACCGCCGGAAGCCGTCGGCCTCGTCCTCGAACCCCAGCTCGGCCAGCGAGCGAACGGTGAGCCAGGAGTCCCGGATCCAGCTGAACCGGTAGTCCCAGTTCCGGCCCCCGCCCACGGCCTCCGGGAGCGAGGTGGTCGGCGCGGCCGCGATGGCCCCGGTGGGAGCCCGGGTCAGGCCCTTCAGCACCAGGGCCGACCGGATCGCGGCCGGGCCGTCCGGCGAGTCCAACCGCCCCTTGGACGACCACCGGCGCCACATCCGCACGGTCCGGTCGAACCGCCGGTCGATCTCCTCCGGGGTGGGCGGGTCGCCGGGGTGCGGGTCGATCTCCTCCGGCGCGGCGTACTCGAGCGACAGCCGGATCCGTTCGCCGGCCCGGACGTCCTCCCGCGCGGCGAGCCCGTGCGTGGCCCGCGCGACGTCGAACTCGAAGTCGCCCGAGATGACGAGCGCGTCGTTGCCCCCGATCGCGGTGTACACGCCCCTGCCGTGGCGGCGGATCCACGGACGGACCTCCCCGTAGTCGAACCGGGGATCGATCTCCACGCGCAGGTTCACCCGGCCCTGGACGCCCTCCACGATCCGCAGGAGCTGGCGGTGGGGATCGCGCCGGCCTCCGCGCCGGACGGCGAAGCAATCGAGGACCCGGACCTCGCCGCCGGGGGCCCGGAAGAGAGTCTCCAGCACCAGGGTCCCGTCCAGGTAGCGCCGGGTGGAGGTGTGGCGGCCCGTGGGGGCGATGAGACAGTGGCCGCCCCGTTCCCAATCCAGGATCCGGCCGAAGCAGCTCCCGGCGTCCATCCGGGGCATGCAGCACCAGTCGACGGATCCCCCGACCGAGACCAGCGCCGCGGAGTGCATGTCCGAGATGAAGCCGTACCCGGCGATGGGGGGATAGGGGTCGCGCAGCGGCTGTGGTCGGGCGCCGCGGGCCGGCCCCCCGGCTCGCTTTCGTGGACCGGTGCTCAGTGTGCGCGCCTCGCCGCTGGTCGATACTTCACACGTGGCAGATACCCGCAGGCGCACCGGATTATCGCTCGGCGACCAGATCGAGCTGGTGCTCCCCACCGGGAGCCGCTCGCGCCGGTTCGCTCAGGCCGGACTGGTGGTGTGGGCGGCCATCGGCGTGGCCGTCCTCGTCGGGGTGCTGTTCATCCTGCTGGCCAAGCTGTCCGGGCTGCTGCCGTACCTGGTGGTGGCGGGCGTGGTGGTCCTGGTGATGTCCCCTGTGGTCCGGGGCCTGGAGCGGCTGCGGGTCCCCCGGCGGGTCGCGGCCACGGTGACGTTCGGGGTGGCCGCCGTGGGTGCGCCGGCGCTGGCGCCGCTGGTGGTGAAGGCGTTCGTGAAGCAGCTGACCTCGCTGCTGGAGTCGAAGGCCGCCCTGGAGAAGGGCGGGCTGGTCCGGAAGCTCATCGCGTCGAAGAACGATCTCCTGCACTCCGTCGGGACGTCGGTGGCGAACTGGGTGAAGGAGCACCAGGAGAAGGCCCCCCAGTACCTCACGGACTTCGCGGTGGTCCTGGCCCGGGCCAGCGTGGTGATCCTGCTGGGGAGCGTGCTGGGGTACCTGCTGCTGGTGTGGCGGCCCCGGATGGGCCAGGTGGCGATGATGATGGTCCCGCCCTCGAAGCGCCTCGCGCTGCAGGAGGTCATGGACGAGATGGGCCGGATCGTGGCCGGCTACGTGCGGGCCCGGTTCATCGTGTCGGCGGTGGTGGGGGGACTCGCCACGATCGGGCTGTGGGCCATCGGCATGCCGTCCTGGCTGGTGCTGGGGTTCTGGGTGGGCCTGGCCAATCTCATCCCCACGCTGGGGGCGTACATCGGCGGCGCCCCGGTGGTGCTGGTGGCGCTGCTGACGAGGCCGCCGGTGTTCGTGCTGGCGGCGCTCGCCGTAACCACCATGGCCCACGTGGTGGACGGGTTCATCCTCTCGCCGCTGGTGCTGAAGGAGACGACGCATCTCCACCCGGTGGTGGTGCTGCTGGTGGTCATCGCCGGCGCCGAGGTGGCGGGGCTGTACGGGATCCTCGCCGCCATCCCCGTGGCCGGGATCGTGCAGTTCCTGATCCGCCGGTGGGTGAAGCCCATGGTGTACGGCCCCGAGGCCGTGGCCCCGATCCCGGTCTCGGCGGCGGGGTTACCCGACGACCCCGCGGGTCCCGTCGACCCCGGCTCCGTGCTCGACCTGACCCCCGACGCCGACTGAGCCTCCGGGTTCGTCAGCCCGCCGGTCCCGCCGCCCAGCCCGCGACGAACAGCGCGGCGGCGACCGATCCGTCGATGGAGGCGGGGCGGCGGCGGGAGGGGTCGGTGGCGGCCACCGCGAACATGCTGGCCGCGTGGAGGGCGTCGACCACGGCTCCGCCGGCCCGGCGGAGCGCTCCCGGGTGGCTGCCCGTCGCGAGGGCCTGGAGGACGTGTCGGGCGCCGAGGGCCCGGGCGGCGAACACGGCCACGTCGTCCTTGGGGTCTCCGCCCAGGGCCCGGACCATCCGGATCGGCGCGGCCAACAGCGCCGTTCCGTACGCGGCGCGGGCCACTCGGAGAAGCCTCACCCGCTGCCTTCACCGGCTCCTTCGCCGGGACAGCGCCACGGCCACTCCGGCCGAGACGGCGGCCCCTGCCGCCAGGAGCCCTCGGTGGGTGGTGGCCCACCACTGGACGCTCCGGCCGTGGGCCGTGTCGTCGAAGCGGCCGTGGGCGCCGTGGTCGTCCGTCCGGTCCACGGGCTCCCACAGGTTGAACGGCCGGTTGGGATCGTCGGGCTCGTCGGTCTGCTGGGCGTCGAATCCGGTACGGCCCAGGTACCGGTCGAGGAGCGGGGCGGCGAAGCTGTTCGCGACGATGGTGGCGGCGGTGGTGGCGCCGACCCAGTACTCGCGCCGCTCCGGGTGCTCGGCGGCATGGACGACGGCCCGCCCGGCGACCTCCGGCTGGTAGATCGGGGGCACCGGCTGGGCCCTGTTCGGCAGGGCGGTCTTCACCCAGTCGAACTGCGGCGTGTTGAGCGCGGGCATCTGCACCATGGTCACCCGGACGTGCGAGCGCTCGTGGAACAGCTCGGCCCGCACGGAGTCGTTGAACCCCTGGATGGCGTGCTTCGCGCCGCAGTAGGCGGACTGGAGTGGGATCCCCCGGTAGGCCAGCGCGCTCCCGATCTGGACGACGGCGCCCCGGTCGCGGGGGCGCATCAGGCGGAGCGCGGCCATGGTTCCGTACACCACGCCGTGGTACGTGACGTCGGTGACCCGGCGGAACTCGTCTGGTTCGATGTCCCACAGTGGCGCGAACACCGACGTCATGGCGTCGTTGACCCAGACCTCGATCTCCCCGAGCTCCCGCTCGGCCCGTCCGGCCGCGGCCTCCACCTGCCCGGCGTCCGCCACGTCCGTGGGGATGGCCAGGGCCCGGCCGCCGCCCCGTTCGACCTCCTTCGCGGCCATCTGGAGCCCCTCGTCGCCCCGGGCCAGGAGCGCGACCTGCGCGCCCGCCTCGCCGAACGCCACCGCCGCCGCCCGGCCCACGCCGGCGGACGCCCCGGTGACCACGACAACCTTGCCCCGCAGTGTTCGTCCGCCCATGGGTGTCAGCTCCTCCTGAATCGCTCGATGTCCGTTCGCTTCAGCTCGAGGCCGGTGCCGGGCCGCGAGCGGTCCGGCCGGAGCACGCCGTCCTTCGGATCGAGGACCCCGTCGAAGGCCAGGGACTCGATCCGCTCGTGGTCGGCGAAGTGCTCAAGGTGGCGGAACATGTGGACGGCGGCGCACGGCGCGGCCGATGCGGCCGGCGCGCAGTGCGCCGACAGCTGCACGCCGTGGGCCGCCGCCAGGGCCCCCACCCGCAGGAACTCGGTGATGCCGCCGCATCTGGTGACGTCGGCCTGGAGGCAGTCCACGGCCCCGGCCCGCAGCATCCGCTGGAAGTACGCAAGGTCGTAGCCGTACTCCCCGGCGGCGACGTCCGGTTCGACCTGGTCGCGGATCTCCCGCAGCCCCTCGAGGTCGTCCGACGACACCGGCTCCTCGAACCAGGTCACCCCGTGGTCGGCGAACGCCCGCCCCAGCCGCACGGCCTGCTTCCGCGTGTACCCGCCGTTCGCGTCCACGTACAACTCCGCCTCGTCGCCGATGGCGCGGCGGGCCAGCTCGACGCGCTCCAGGTCCCGCCCGGGCCGGCGGCCCCAGTCCTCCCCGACCTTGATCTTCACTCGTGGGATCCCGCGGTCCCTGACCCATCCCAGGAGTTGGCGTTCCATGTCGTCGTTCGACAGGGAGGTGAACCCGCCGCTCCCGTACACCGGGACCTCCTCGCGGACGGCCCCCAGCAGCTCGGCCAGCGAGACGTCCAGGAGCCTGGCCTTGAGATCCCACAGCGCCAGGTCCACCGCCGAGATCGCGTGCGAGACGACCCCGGGCCGGCCCAGGTTGCGGATGGCCCGGACCATCCGCTCCCAGGTCCCGCCGACGTCCATGGGGTCGGACCCGACGGCGACGTCGCGGAGCTTCTCCTGGACCACGGTGGCGCACGCGGCCGCGCCGTACGAGTACCCGACGCCGGTGGTGCCGTCTGCGGAGGCCTCCACGATCACCATCGTGGTGGCGTCCCACGTGAGGGTCCCGTCCGATTCCGGTTCGTCCAGGGGGAACTCGTGGACGGCGACCTCGAGCCGCTCGACGGCCATGGCTACGCCCTGAGCTGGTCGATCTTGTCGCGCGCGATGGTGGACGCGATCGTGGCCCGCCGCGGCGTCCCCTTGAGGAACGACTCCCCGAACTTCTTGGCCTGGTCGTACGTCACCTTGGGGGGCATGGGTGGCTCGTCCGCGTTCACCTCGACGTCGAGGAGGGCCGGACCGTCGTGGGCCAGGAGCTCGCGCACGGCCGGCTCCAGGTCCCCGACCTTCTCCACCCGGATCCCCAGCCCGCCGCAGGACTCGGCCCACGGCGCGAAGTCCATGTGGGTGGGGAACCGCACGCTGAACTCGGGGTACCCCAGGGCCATCTGCTCCCACAGGATCTGCCCGAGCAGCCCGTTGTTGCAGACCACGACCTTGATGGGCAGGAGGTGCCAGGCGGCCGAGTGGAACTCCGCCATGAGCATGGCGAACCCGCCGTCGCCGACGAACGCGATGCACTGCCGGCCCGGGTACGCGACCTGGTGCGCGATCGTGTAGGGCAGGCCCGGGGCCATCGTGGCCAGGTTCCCCGAGAGATAGAACTCCCGGGTCCCCCGGATCTCGAAATGCCGGGCGGCCCACGTGGCGATGGTCCCCGAGTCGCTGTTGAGGATGGCGTCGTCGTCCGCGAGGTCGCTGATGAGGTGCATGAGGTACTGCGGCTGGATGGGGTCCCGGTCCGGGTTGGCCAGCGCCTCCATGCTCTCGTCCCACGACCGCTTGCCCTTCTGAGCCCCCTCCAGGAACGAGCGGTCCTCCTTCCGCTCCAGCAGCGGGATCAGCTTCTCCAGCGTCTCCTTCGCGTCGCCGACCAGCCCGGCGGCGAGCGGCAGCCGGTTCCCCAGGCGAACGGGGTCCAGCTCGATCTGGACGGCCGGCCGGTCCTCCGGCAGCCACCGCGTGTAGGGGAAGTTCGTGCCCACCATGAACACGGCGTCCGAGTCGTCCATGGCCTCCTCGGACGGCTTCGTCCCCAGCAGGCCCAGGCCCCCCATCACCAGCGGATGGTCGTCGGGGGCCACCATCTTGCCCGACAGCGACTTGATGATCGGCGCGCCCAGGAGTTCCGCGGCGGCCAGCAGCTCGTTCGTGGCGCCCCGGGCCCCGATCCCGGCCAGGATCACGGGCTTCGTGGCCTCGTTCAGCACGCGGGCGGCCTGCTGGAGGTCCTCGTCGCGCGGGACCACGTGCGGCGCGTGGTACACGGGCGCGGTGGCCGGGGTGCGCGACGTGTCCAGCCCCCCCTCGAACCCGGACTTCGCCGGGTCGGCCTCCTGCATGTCCACGGGGAACGTGAGATGCGCGACGCCACGCTTCGACAGGGCGCTCCGCACCGCGATGTCGACCAGCGCCGGGATGGAGGCCGGCGCGTGGAACATCTGGTTGTACACGCAGAGGTCCATGAGGATCCGGTCCAGGTGGACCTCCTGCTGGAAGCCCGTCCCCAGTTGCGAGGTGGCCTGCATGCCGGTGATGGCCAGGACCGGCGCGTGGTCGAGCTTGGCGTCGTACAGGCCGTTGATGAGGTGCAGCCCGCCCGGGCCACTCGTGGCCACGCACACGCCCAGCTTCCCGGTGGCCTTCGCGTAGCCGGTGGCCATGAACGCGGCCGCCTCCTCGTGGTGGACCAGGAAGAACCGGATGCGGTCCTGGTGGCGGCGGAAGCCCTCCATGATCCCGTTGATGCCGTCGCCGGGGAGGCCGAACACGGTGTCCACTCCCCAGTCGATGAGCCGCTCCACCATCAGCTCCGACGCGATCTGCTTCGCCATGTTCGTTCGACCTCCTCGTGCGCCGCCTCACGCGGCGCGCTTCGCGTCCTTCCTCTCGGCGCGTCCCTCCGCCGCGAGCGCCGCGGCGATGAGCTCGGCGATGTGCCACGCGCGCCGTCCCGCGCCCTGGCGGACCTGCTCACGGCACGAGAACCCGTCGGCAACCACCAGCCGCTGCTCGGGGATCTCGCGCAGGCGCGGCAGCAGGGCCCGTTCCGCGCACGCCATCGACACGTCGTAGTGGTCCTTCTCGAACCCGAACGCGCCCGCCATCCCGCAGCACCCGCTGTCGAGGAGCTCCGCGTCGAGCCCCAGCTTCTCGAGCCAGGTGTGGTCGGCGTCGAACCCCATCACGGCCTGGTGGTGGCAGTGCCGCTGCACCACGACCTTCCGGTCGAGCGTCGGCGGCCGGAATCCCTTGGCGTACTTCTCCAGGAACTCGGTGAGCAGATGGGTCTGCTGCGACAGCCGCTGCGCGTCCTGGTCCTGCGGGAACAGGTTTTGCAGCTCGTCGCGGAACACCGCCACGCACGACGGCTCCAGCCCCACGATCGGGATCCCCCGCCGGATGGCCGGACGGAGCGTGTCCATGATCTGGGTGAGGAGCTTCTTCGCCGTGGTGAGCATCCCGAAGTCGTACAGGGGCCGCCCGCAGCACAGCGGCCGGGGCGGGATGACCACCGCGAACCCGGCCGTCTCCAGCACCTTCACACCCGCCGTCAGCGTGTCGGGGTGGAAGTGGTTGTTGAACGTGTCCGGCCACAGGATCACCGCGGGGCGATCGGGTCCCGCGGCTCTCGTCCCGAAGCGACCGGCGCCTTCGCGCTCGGACCGCCGCTGGAACCACCGGGTGAAGGTCCTGGTGGCGAACTCGGGGGCCTCCCGCTCGGGGGCGATCCCGCCGAGGCGCTTCAGGAGACCGCCCAGCCGCTTGCTGCGGAGCGTTGCATTTGCAATTCGTGGCACGTGCGAACCGATGCGAGACCACCAGGTGATGAGGCCCATCGCGTATGCGGACCGGGGCCGGATTCGCTTCTCGTAGTAGTGGGACAGGAACTCGGCCTTGTACGTGGCCATGTCCACGTTCACCGGGCAGTCGGACTTGCATCCCTTGCACGACAGGCACAGGTCGAGGGCGTCGAGGACCGCGTCGTCGCGCCACCCCTTCCGTCCGATCTCGTCCTGCTCCAGCATCTCGAACAGGAGCCTGGCCCTGCCCCGCGTCGAGTCCTTCTCCTCGTGCGTGACCATGTACGAGGGGCACATCACGCCGCCGGACTCCCGCCGGCACTTCCCGACGCCGACGCACCGCGCCGCGGCCCGGGCGAACCCACCGCCCTCCTCCTCCGGGAACGTGAAGTGCGTCCGGGGCCGCCACGGGTTGTAGTCGGTTCCCAGGCGGAGGTTCTCGTCGAGCCGGTAGGGGTCCACGACCTTGCCGGGGTTCATCCGGCCGTCGGGGTCCCAGATCGTCTTGAACTCCCGGAATGCGTCGACGATCTCCGGGCCGAACATCTTCGGCAGGAGCTCGGCGCGGGACTGGCCGTCGCCGTGCTCGCCCGAGAGCGAGCCGCCGTAGGAGACGACGAGGTCCGCGGCCTCCTCGATGAACGACCGGAACTTCCGGACGCCCTCCGCGGTGACCAGGTCGAAGTTGATCCGCGTGTGCAGGCACCCCTGGCCGAAGTGCCCGTAGAAGGAGCCCTCGTACCCATAGGACTTGAACAGCTTCCGGAGGTCGCGCAGGTAGTCGCCGAAGCGTTCGGGCGGCGCCGCGGAGTCCTCCCACCCCTCCCACGTGTCCGGCCGGCCGGGGATCCGCGCGGTGGCCCCGAGTCCGGACTCGCGAATCTCCCAGATCTTCTGCTCCATCTCGATGTCGTCGTAGAGCTTCATCGAGGGCGCGCCGTTGCCCTTTCCGACCGCCTTCATCAGGCGTTTCGCCGCCGCATCGGCCTCGTCCTTGCTCTGGCCGCCGAACTCCACCAGCAGCCACCCCTTGCCCTCGGGGAGGAGCTGGATGTCCTCGGGGTGGACCTTCTTGATCTTCATGTCCTCGATGAGGCGGTCGTCGATCCCCTCCAGGCCGACCGGTCGGTGCTCCAGGACCTCCATCACGTTGTCCGCCGCCGCGTAGACGTCCGGGTAGCCCAGCACCAGCAGCGATCTCACCGGGGGGGAGTGCATGAGCCGGACCTTCGCCTCGAGCACCGTGAGGAGCGTGCTCTCGCTCCCCACCACTGCCTTGGGGACGTCGAAGCCCCTGTCCGGGAGGAGCCAGTCGATGTTGTAGCCGCTCACCCGGCGGGGGATCTGCGGGTAGCGCTCCGCGACCAGGTCGGCGTAGCGGTCGCGGAGGTCCCGCATGCGGCCGTGGATCTCGCCGCGCCGACCCCCGGCGTCGATGATCCGCTGGAGGTCCTCGTCGCCGTCCGGCTTCCGGAGCGTCATCCGCGTGCCGTCGTACGTGATGACGTCGAGCTCGATGACGTTGTCGGCCGTGAGCCCGCCCATCACCGAGTGCACGCCGCAGGAGTTGTTGCCGATCATCCCGCCGAGCGTGCAGTACTCGTGCGTGGAGGGGTCCGGGGCGAACGTCAGGTGGAACTCCTCGGCCCGATCCCGGAGGTCGTCCAGGACCACACCCGGCTGGACCCGGGCGTACCCCTCGCCCTGGTTCAGCTCGAGGATCCGCCGGAGGTGCTTTCCGGAGTCGATGACCACTGCGACGTTGCAGGTCTGCCCGGCCAGGCTGGTCCCGCCCCCCCGGTTCACGATCGGGGCGGCGTGGTCCCGGCAGATCTCGACCGCGGCCACCACGTCGTCCGTGGACCTCGGGCACACCACGCCGATCGGCACCTGCCGGTAGTTCGACCCGTCGGTCGCGTACAGGGCCCGGTCGCCCGAGCCGAACCGGACCTCGCCGTCCAGCGCCCGCTCCAGGTCGTGCTCCAGCGACCGCACGTTGAGCTCGGCCTCCGTCTTCAAGGGCGGCAATGGCCGGTAGCCCCTCGAGGGGCCGGCGTCCGGATGGGGTTCGGGCTGCACATGCGTCGGGTCCTCCGCGTTGCCCCTGCCTCGCGGCGAGCGCGGAGGTACCGGTTGGTCCGGCCCCGCGCACGCGGGACGCCCCCTCCCGTCTGTCCCAGGTTGTACCCGGGGTTGTGCTGCCCGAAAACGGCCCTGGTCAGCGCGGGCCGAACCGGAGCGAGTCCAGCACGTCCCACGCGAGCTGTGCCCGAGCGGGGTCGGCGTAGGCTCGCTCGCCCATCCCGACGAACACGTAGATGCCCCGGCCCGCGTCCCGGAATCCGAGCCACCAGGCGCGGATGCCCGGGACGCCGACGGCCTGACCGGTCGGTTCGGGGCACAGCCGGGACCACTCATCGCACGGTTCGGACGGCTCGAGATGCTCGGGCCGCGCCGGGAAGCCGTCGCCGGTTCCCGCTTCGCTGACCCAAATCAGGATGTCGTCCGGCCCGAGATCCTCGACCGCGTTGCCGGGCAGCTGGAAGTCGGTCACGGCCTCCCCGCCGGGGCGGAGCGGGTACGTCGCCAGCGCGAGGATCTCCCGGGGCGAGCTGACCCAGGTGTTGATCGGCCGGTCGGAGGGGATCCACGCCGCCGGGTAGGTGACGGTGAACAGATCGTCCTCGTCGTGCAGCGTGGTGCGTTCGCCGTCGGTCTCGGTCCACCGTTCGACGTCCGCCAGCCGGACCGAGGCGGCAGTCGCCGCTGCGGACGCCCGGTCCTCGTCCGACGCCGCCGGTCCGAGCCACTCCACCACGTGGAAGCAGAGCGTCCCTTCGCAGCGCGCCCGCTCCCGGAACGTCCAGCCCGGGCTCTGCGCGTCCCGAGCGTAGGGGCCCGGTCCTCTGGGCTCGCCGCCGATCCCCGCCGCATGCACCCAGAACCGCTCCACCAGCACGACGGCGCCCGAATCGCCGAGCGCGGAGGTGAGCTCCGAATCGCTGCCCGAGTTCGGCCCGAAATCACCGGCGCGATCCGGCAGTGGCCCGTTGGCCACCACCGTGCGGAGCATGTTCGCCATGAATGAGGGATCGGCCCGACGCGTCGTCGCGACGCTCCAGCCGGACGGATACTCGAACGTCCACGGGGTGTTGGGCGAAGTGAAGGACAGGGGAGTGGGCGGCGCCGGCACCGAAATCGGACCGCGATTCGTGGGCCCGCCCGGCGAGAGCACGAAGGCCCGGACCAGCAGGAGGATGCCGGCTGCTGCGATGGCGAACGCCACGCCGATTCCCAGGAGCCTTCCTGTTCGCCGCGGCTCGGGTGGAGGCGCCCCGGGAGTGCGCCGCCGCACGTCCGACCACGACACCGGCGTGTCCAGGCGGTCGAGATCCCGCAGGATCGTCCTCGGGTCAGCCACCGCTGCCCTCCAGGAGCCGCTTGAGCCGCCGCCGTCCCTGGCTGAGATGGACCCGCACCGTGGCGGCACTGGAGCCCACGATCTCGCCCACCTCGCGCGTCGAGTACCCCGCGTAGTGGTGCAGGAGGAGCGCGGCTCGCTGCCTCGGCGACAACTTGCCGAGCATCGCGACCAGGTCCGACGGTGGCTCGGGCATCTCGTATCCGACGTCATCGACCAGGGGTCGACCCCGGCTCCTCGATTTCAGCTCGCCCGCGGCGATCCGAAACGCTGCGCGCCACACCCAGCGCTCGGGCGACCGGATCTCGTCGCCCCTGGCCAGGGCCTGGGCGAAGGCTTCCGCCATCGCGTCGCTCGCCACGTCCCGATCTCCTGTGTATGCGACCAGCGCTCGCCAGATGCGCTTGCCCTCCGCCTCGAACAGGCGCTCCAAGGCGGATTCGGTCTCTGACGTCACGCCGGCATCCTGCACCTCTCCGAGAAGAGGGCGAGGAAGACGCCGGATCGTGTAGGGCCCCTACGAAATCCCCGGCTCGCCGTCCGGGAGGGCCCAGTCGATCCGCCATGGGCCGAGCTCGGCCAGGCGCGTCAGGGCGGTGCGGGCCTCCTCGTCCGCGGGGGTGCAGGCGAGGAGCCGGGCCCCGGGCCGTTCGGTCAGCTGCATGCTGGTGGCGACCAGGCGGACCAATCCCACCTCCGGGTGCAGGAACCGCTTGACCCGGCTGGTTCCGCCGGCCACGTCGTGCCGCTCCCACAGCTCGGCGAACCGGGTCGAGGTCGAGCACAGCTCCTCCACCAGCTCGGCCCATGCCGGCTCGCCCAGGTGCTCGGCCATGGCTCCCCGGAACCGGGCCACCAGGTACGCCAGGTCCTCCTGGTCCACGAGCAGGTCGCGCCAGGCGGGCTGGGTGAACACCAGCCACATGACGTTCCGGCGGCCCTCCGGGAGGGTGGAGTAGTCGCCCTTCAGCGCCGCCTCGGCCCGGTTCCATGCCAGGATGTCGTACCGGGGGCCCACCACGGACGCGGGGTACGGGTCCAGGGCCTCGACCAGCTGTCGAACCGCGGGTTCGCAGATCTCGACCGGCCCGGAGGCCGCGAGATCGGGCACGCCGGCAAGGGTGAACAGGTGCGAGCGCTCGGACGGATCGAGCCGAAGCGCGCGGGCCACCGACTCCAGGACCTGCCCCGAGACGTTGATCGGACGGCCCTGTTCGAGCCACGTGTACCAGGTCACTCCCACGGCGGAGAGCTGGGCCACCTCCTCCCGCCGGAGGCCGGGGGTCCGCCGCCGGTACCCCGGCGCCAGCCCCACGTCCTCGGGGGCGAGCCGTTCCCGCCGCGTTCGCAGGAACCCGGCCAGCTCCCGGCGGCGTTCCGCCTCCCGCGAACGGGCCCTGCCGGGACCGACCGCCTCGATCGGGGCGGCCGTGTCGATCACCGGTGCTGACTCAGCCATGGACCCAGTATGCGGTCCCGGCGGTCCCGGTGCCAGGTGGTGGTGATACCAGGATCGCTGGGCTCTGGTACCAGGCTGGGACCGGGTCCACACTGCGCCGAACGACGGAATTCGGCGGACGGGTCGCGGGTTGCGAGGTGTACCGACGTGACGCGCCCGCCTCCGGGATGTGGAGGGATCGATGATTCGAACGAACCAGATCGCACCGATCGAGCGGGTGAACGCGAGGGGCCCGCGGGCCGCCGTCCCCGACTGGCTCCTGCTGGCGCTGGTGTGCCTCGGGCAGTTCATGGTCGTGCTCGACATCTCGATCGTGAACGTGGCCCTCCCGTCCATCCAGTCCGAGCTCGGGTTCACCGCGTCGGGCCTGCAGTGGGTGGTGAATGCGTACACGCTGACATTCGCCGGGTTCCTGCTGCTCGGCGGCCGGGCCGCCGACCTGTTCGGCCGCCGGCGGATGTTCCTGGTCGGCCTCGCGATGTTCACCGGAGCGAGCCTCGTGGGCGGCCTGGCCCAGAGCCAGGGCATGCTGATCGCGGCGAGGGCCCTGCAGGGGCTGGGCGGTGCGGTCCTGGCCCCGGCCACCCTCACCATCCTCACCACGAGCTTCGCCCAGGGACCGGCCCGGGCCCGGGCGCTCGGCGTGTGGAGCGCGGTGGCCGCGGCCGGCGCGTCGGCCGGCGCCGTCATCGGAGGCCTCCTCACCGACCTGATCTCGTGGCGGTGGATCCTGTTCGTGAACATCCCCGTTGGCGTGTTCGCGCTGATCGCCGCCCGCGCGTACCTCCCCGAGTCGAGGGGCGAGAGCACGAACCGGAGCCTCGACGTGGCCGGGGCGCTCACGGTCACCGGGGGGCTGGTGGCGGTCGTGTACGGGATCGTTCGAACGCAGTCCCACGGCTGGACGTCCCGCCAGACCCTGCTCCCGATGGCGGTGGGATTCGGGCTGCTGGGCGTGTTCCTGTTCATCCAGGCGAGGGTGGCCCGGGCGCCGCTCATGCCCCTGCGGATCTTCCGGTCCCGGTCCGTCGCGGGCGCGAACGTCTACATCCTGCTGCTGTTCGCGGGCATGTTCGGCGCCTGGTACTTCGAGACGCTCTACATGCAGCATGTCCTCGGCTACAGCCCGCTCCAGGCGGGCCTGGCCTTCCTCCCGCAGACGCTCCTGATCGCGGCCGGATCGCAGGTCACCTCGCGGCTGGTCACGCGGTTCGGCCCCCGGCCGCTGATGCTCGCCGGGACGGCCACGGCGGCCCTGGGCCTGGCGTGGCTCTCGGGCATCGGTCCCGAGAGCGCGTTCGGGTCCGACCTCCTGGGCCCGTACCTGCTCATCGGCCTGGGTCTGGGGGTCTCGGTCACGCCGGCCACCGTCGCGGCCACGTCGGGAGTGGCGCCGCAGGATGCCGGCCTGGCGTCGGGGCTCCTCAACACGGCGCGCCAGATCGGGGCATCCATCGGGCTGGCGGTGCTGGCCACCGTGGCGGCCGGCCGGACGACGGCGCTGCTGGCCGGGGCGGCCTCGACACCGTCGAACGTGGCGGCCGCCCTGTCGGACGGCTACGCCCGAGCCATCGACGTGGGCGTGGTCATCCTGCTGGCCGCGGGGGCCGTGGCGGCGCTCACCATCCCTCCGCTCCGCCGGGAGCCGGCTGCCGTCGCCCTCGTGCACCCGGAGGTCGAGGCGGAGGTCATCCCCATCGCCGTGGAGGTCGGTTCGATCGAGGAACCGGATTGCGCCTGAGGCGCGGCCCCCTGACGTCGTTCCCGTGACGACCCATCGAGAAGGAGGAGAGTTGGAAGGGTATGTGCTCATCCAGACCATGCAGGGGGAGCCGATCGCACAGGTCCTCCGGGCCATCCCGGGCGTGGTCCTGGCGGAGGACCTGACCGGGGCCTACGACGCGATGGCGCTGGTGCGGGCGGACTCGACCCGCGACCTCATCGACGAGACCGTGGCCGAGATCCGGCGGCTGCCCGGCGTGACCCGGGCCCTCCCCGCCCCGGTCGTCCGGTCGCTGTCGCGGGTCCGCGACGCGGAGCCCGCGATGGCCGGGGAAGCGGCCTGAGGAGACCGAACGGGGCCGCCCCCGGCTACCGAGCGAGATCGAGGTCGGTGGGGGTGTCGATGTCGGGGGGCGGGTCGCGGTCGATGTCGACGTGGTGGACGCGGTCCGGGCGAGCGGCGATGAGCTCGCGGGCCCCCGCGTCGCCGGTCGACGTCAT
>WNGF01002940.1_pt1 | contig 39628 bp, 40 predicted proteins | sample 5400641 | NCBI WGS metagenome assembly WNGF01 (sample SAMN13153371, study PRJNA577476) | soil metagenome | isolation source: 80 cm soil or saprolite under grassland replicate 2 | place: USA:California | collected 2016-06-15 | reverse complement strand
GCCCCACCCGCCCCACCCGCCCGGTGGATCGGCGGCGATTGGGTCGCCATAGTTTCGAACTGAGACACTACGGACGGTCAGAAGCTGAACCAGAGCTGCCCCCCGACCACGAGCGCGTTACCGACGCTCGACTGTCCGGAAGGCCGGATGACGTACTGGATGTCCGGGTGCACGGACAGCCAGGGCGCGACGTTGATGGTGTACGTCCACTCCAGCACCAGCTCGTACGTCCGGCCCGGCAGGACGCGGCTGAAGCCGCCGTAATAGAGCGCGAAGACGGCCGCGTCCTGGTCCCGCCCCGGCAGGAGGCCCCGGTAGCTGGCGCCGGCCGATACGAAGTAGGGCATCGTGTTGATCTGCTCGCGGGGGGCCCAGACGAACGCGCCGAAGAGGGAGAGGCTCTGGCTGCCCTCGGTTTCGCTCTCGCGGTAGACCATCTGCTCGCCCAGCAGGTAGAACCCGAAGTTCCCGCGCTCCTCGCGCCGGGCATCATCGAGGTGCGCGTATCGGTTCGAATCGTAGTAGCCGCCGACCCGGTACCGTCCGGGAAGGCCGGTGGCGCCCTTGCCTTGATTGACGTGATAGGCGGCCTCGCCGATGAGGAAGTACCCGGCCTTCCGGTCGATGCCGAACTCGGTGCCGTTCGCGGTGAGCGTGTCGAGGGTCGGATCCGAGTAGAAGGCGCCCACCGCGAGCGACACCTTCTCGCTCGGCCATCCGAGAGCGCGGCCACCCCAGGTGGCGTTCGGGTCGGCGGTGACGCTGGGGACGTTCTGCTGGAGGCCGACGACGATCGGGTTCAGCGCCTCGTTGACGACGTTCGCGGCGGCGGGCGGGGTCAGAAAGTTGTCGGCGGTGCCGAAGCGACCGACCTTGAAGTCGAGACGGCCATTGAGGAGCGTCTGCTGGAGGAACAGCGTGTAGAGGCGGGCCTGGCGTCCCTCGAAGAACTGCGCCACGGTGAACACGTTGCCGACGTCCCGGGAGAGATCGGTGCCGGAGGCCCAGTCGGCCGAGGTATGGAGTCTGAGCCCGCGGAGGCCGGCCAGCGTCTCCAGGTCGAAATCGAGGTCCACGGCGAGCTCGCCGGCATAGGCCGTCCCGCGTCGCCGCCCACCGAGCACGTTGGCCTGCAGGTCCGTCCCGTAACGGAGGCTCGGCGTGATGCCCCACGCGGCGAGCGTGTCGCGAACGCCGAACCAGTCCGTCGTCGGCCTCCGGTACTGCATCCAGCTTTCCGTCCAGGGACCGACCACGGGATCATCGGCGGCGGCCGCGACGACCGGGGCGAGGAGGAGCAGCACGAGGAGCGCGGCCGCCGCGGCCGAAGGGGTCAAGCGGCGCAGCGCGGATCGAGCGACGCGAGCGGCTGCCGATCTGGGACGATCACCGCACGCTATAATAGCCCGGTGAACGACCTCGAATCCGCGCTCCGCAAGACGATCCGCGGCGACGTTCGGTTCGACACGGGCTCGCGCCTGCTGTACTCCACCGACGCCTCGATGTACCAGGTGGAGCCGGTCGGGATCGTCATCCCCCGCGACGCCGACGACGTGCAGGCGGCCCTCGAGGTCGCGCGCGCGCACGGCGTGGCCCTGCTCCCGCGCGGCGGGGGCACCTCGCTGACCGGGCAAACCGTCAACCACGCCCTCGTGCTGGATTGCTCCCGCTACATGAACGAGGTGCTGGAGGTCAACCGCGAGGAGCGCTGGGCGCGCGTGCAGCCCGGCGTCGTGCAGGACGAGCTCAACGCTCACGTGCGGCCGCTCGGCCTGCTCTTCGGACCCGACACGTCGACGTCGAATCGCGCCACCGTCGGCGGCATGCTCGGCAACAACTCCGGCGGCTCGCACTCGATCGCGTACGGTCTCACCGTCGATCATGTCCTCGAGATCACCGTGCTGCTGTCGGACGGCAGCCGCGCGGTCTTCGGCGAGGTGACCCCGACGGAATTCGAGGGCAACTGTCGGCGGCCGGGCCTCGAGGGCCAGATCTATCGCGACGTCGCGCGCATCCGTGAGACCTACGCGGACGAGATCCGCGCGCGCTATCCCGCGCAATGGCGGCGGGTGGCCGGCTACAACCTCAACGAGCTCATCGGAGTCGGCGTCCGCCCGCATTCGCTGGCCGGCGGGGGCAACGCCGCGCCGCGACCCTTCAGCATGGCGCGGCTGATCACCGGGTCCGAGGGGACATTCGTGACGGTGCTCGAGGCGAAGATGCGACTGGTGGAGCGGCCCCAGCGCACCGCGCTCGACATCATTCACTTCCACGACATCCAGGAAGCGCTGGAGTGCTCCCAGTCGATCCTCGAGACCGGCCCCTACGCGGTCGAGCTCACCGACAAGATGATCCTCGACCTCGCGCGCAACAACATCGAGCAGTCCAAGCGCATGGGGTTCGTCCAGGGCGATCCGGCGGCGATCCTCATCGTCGAGTACGCCGGTGACAACGAGGCCGAGGTCCGCGCCAAGGTCGACACGCTGCAGACGCGTCAGCGGCGCGAGCGCTTCGGCTACGCGACCCACATCGCCCTCGACCCGGCGGAACAGCAATCGATCTGGAAGCTGCGGAAGGCGGGGCTGGGGCTGCTCTTCGGCACGCACGGCGACGCGAAGCCCCTGGCCTTCGTCGAGGACACCGCCGTGGATCCGAAGCACCTGGCCAAGTTCGTGGCCCGCTTCCGCGAGATCTTCGCCCAGCACGAGGTGGACGGCGCTTACTACGGTCACTGCTCGGTGGGGTGCCTGCACATCCGCCCGGCGATCAATCTCAAGACGGCGCGCGGGCTGCAGCAGGTCCGGGAGATCGCCGACGAGATCACCGATCTGGTGGTGGAGTTCAACGGCACGATCTCCAGCGAGCACGGTGACGGGCGCGCGCGCAGCCCCTTCCTCGAGCGCATGTACGGCCCCCGCATCATGGGGGCCTTCCGCGAGCTGAAGCACGCCTTCGATCCCGACCACCGCATGAACCCCGGCAACATCGTGGGGAGGACCGACGTCACCGAGGCCTTGCGCTACGGCAGCGACTACAAGACCTGGGAGCCCGTCACGCTCCTGGACTTCTCGGCGCAGGGCGGGTTCGCGGCGGCCGTCGAGATGTGCAACGGGGTCGGTGAGTGCCGCAAGAAGCTGGAGGGCACGATGTGCCCCTCGTACATGGTGACGCGCGACGAGGAGCACTCGACGCGCGGGCGCGCCAACGCGCTCCGCGCCGTGCTCTCGGGCCGGGTGCCGCCGAGCGAGTTCACGGGCAGGCGGCTCTACGAGGTCATGGATCTGTGCCTCGAGTGCAAGGGCTGCAAGGCCGAATGTCCCGCCAACGTGGACATGGCCAAGCTCAAGTACGAGTTCCTCCACCACTATCACGCCGCCAACGGCCTGCCGCTCCGCAACCGGCTCTTCGGCCACATCGCCAAGCTGAGCGCGATCGGCGCGCGGGCGCCCGGGCTGTTCAACGCGCTGTCCGGGCTGGCCCCGAGCCGCTGGCTCCTGGAGAAGGTCGCGGGCATCGACCGGCGGCGCCCGCTCCCGCCGCTGGCCCCCGAGACCTTCACCGCGTGGTTTGCGCGTCGGCCCGCTCCCCCGAGCGCGGCTCGCGGCGAGGTCGTGCTGTTTCACGACACGTTCGTGACCTACAACACGCCCGAGATCGGCCGCGCGGCCGTCGAGGTGCTGGAGACGGCCGGCTATCGGGTCGTGCTCGTCGATCGCAAGTGCTGCGGTCGGCCGCTGATCTCCAAGGGCATGCTCGACGTCGCCCGCGAGCACGCCCGGTGGAACGTCGCGCTCCTGGCGCCCTACGCCCGCCGCGGGGTCGCCGTCGTGGGGCTCGAGCCGTCGTGTCTCCTGACCCTGCGTGACGAGTACGTCGATCTCCTGCGCACCGACGACGCGCGGATCGTGGCCGCGCACAGCGTGCTCCTGGAGCAGTTCCTCCTGCGCGAGCGTGAGCGCGGCCTGACGCTGCCCTTCGTCGACAACGGCCGCAAGGCGCTCCTGCACGGGCACTGTCATCAGAAGGCGCTGGTGGGGACCGCGCCCACGGTGAGCGCGTTGCGCTGGGCCGGCTACGAGGTCACGGAGGTCGACTCCGGATGCTGTGGCATGGCCGGCTCGTTCGGATTCGAGCGCGAGCACTACGATGTCTCGGTCGCCCTCGGCAACCGGCGGCTGGCCCCCGCGGTGAAGGCGGCCCCCGCCGACACCGAGGTCGTGGCCCCGGGCATCTCCTGCCGCCAGCAGATCGCTCATCTGGCCGGCCGCCGAGCCGTGCATCCGGCCGAGGCGCTGCGGCGCGCGCTGGCGCGCTGACGATCGCTCCCTCGCTCGCCTGACGCGGCCCCGCGATGCCCGACTTGACGATCGTGCTCAGCGGCGTGGCCGTCGTCCTGCTCGCCGCGTTCCTCAAGGGCGTCGTCGGCTTCGGCTTTCCCACCACGGCGACGACGCTGCTCGCGCTCTTCGTCGACGTGAAGGTGGCGGTGGCCCTGGTGATCCTGCCCAACATCGTCATGGACGGCGTGCAGATGGCGCGTCGCGGCCACGTGCTGGAGACGGCCCGTCGGCTGGCCGCCACCCTCGTCGCCGGCGCCGTGGGCATCGTGGCCGGCACCCGGCTCCTCATCGCGCTGCCGTCCTGGATGGCCTCGCTCGTCCTCGGGCTCTTCACGCTGGCCTTCGTGGCGCTCAACGCCACCCGCTTCACGCCCCGGCTCGCGCCACGGTGGGAGCGACCGCTGGGCCCCGCCGTGGGGTTCGTCTCGGGAGTCCTCGGCGGCCTCACCAACACGCCGGGCACCGCGCTGGTCATCTTCTTCTACGCGCTCGGCTTCGCGAAGCACGAGTTCGTGCGGTCGATCGCGCTGAGCTTCGTCGTCCTCAAGCTCACGCAGCTCGCCGCCGTCGCGCATTACGGCTTGCTGTCCTGGGGACTCTTCGCGGTCTCGGTGGGCCTGACGGCCGTGGCCCTGGTCGCGTTCTGGATCGGCCTGCGCGTCCAGGACCGCCTGGATCAGGCGCGCTTCAATCGCGCCGTCCTGGTCTTTCTCGCCGTCCTCGGCCTCTGGCTCGTGATCCGGTCTGTTTGATTGGGGGGTGCGGGACGCACCCCCCAAACCCCCTGATTCGCGTGGGCGATCGAGCTGAGGCTCGATCGCGTCGTCGGACAATCGTCCGTTATGCCGCGAGCAGGGCGAAGATGCGGCGGGCCAGGACCTCGTGGTCTTCCACGTTGGCGTGGAAGATCCGGAGCTCCTCGAGGCGGTCGAGGTCCACGGTATGGAAGGGACCGCCGGGCGTGAGGGCGTGGATGGGCAGGGCCTGGAAGCAGGAGCGGCCCGCTTCGGGCCGCTCGCTCACGAGCACGAAGTAGAGGTTGGGCCACTGCCGACGGGCCATCTCGAGCACCGAGCGCTCGCCCCGCTGATTCTCCACCGAGACGAACTGCTCGATCGACGGGCGGTACTTGACCTCGACGAGAATCTCCAGGAGCGGTCCCCCGTTCGCCCCGAAGCCGACGATGAAGTCGGGAGAGAAGTCTTCACGCCCGACGCGCAAGGGCAGCTGCTCCGCGCTGAACGGGTGGATGCTACAGCGCGCTCGCCGGAAGATCGACTCCACCAGTGCCTCGGCGATACGGCTCTTGGCCTCGAGAAGGTCCATGACCTCTCCCCGCCGTACAAGTCGGGAACCGACACCGCCCGTACGTGTTGATCATACGGGGAGGGCAGGGCAAATCCGGCGCTAAAAAACGCGTCGCGGTCGCCGGCCGGGGACTTATCGTTCCCCCATTGGCGCCGTGATACCCTGCCGTCCACCGGCCACGCCGAGTCTCACCATCACAGGAGGAGGAGCTTCATGGGACCGATGACGAAGGAAGGACTGACGCGCCGCCAGATGCTGAGGGCGGGCGGCACGGCCGCGGCCGCTGGCTATGCGCTCTCGGTCGAGACGGTGCTCGCCCAGGCGATCAAGACCGATACCCAGGGGATCGTCGCGGGCGATCAGGTCGTCAAGATCGGCAGCTACAACATGACCGTGTACGAGGCGCATCCCGCGAGCGGCACGAACCACCCGATCCTTCTCGTCGTCTCGGAGATCTGGGGCGTGCACGAGTACATCAAGGACTGCACCCGGCGCTTCGCCAAGGAGGGGTATCACGCCGTCGCGCCCGAGCTCTTCCAGCGCGAGGGCGACGTGAAGAACATCCCCAACATCCAGGACGTCCTCAAGATCGTCCTCGCGGTGCCGCGGGCCCAGGTGCTCGGCGACTGCGCGGCGGCCGTCGACTGGGCGAAGACGCGGCCGAACGTGCGCAAGGATCGCGTGGGGGTGACGGGCTGGTGCTGGGGGGGCTCCACGGTCATTCACGTGGCGGCCACGAACGCCGACATGAAGGCGGCGGTGGCGTGGTACGGGCCGCCGGCCCGCCCGTACAAGGGGCCCTCGGGTGACGTGACGGGCTTCGACGTGGCCAAGGACATCAAGATCCCGTTCCTCGGGCTCTTCGGCGAGACCGACCAGAGCATCAAGGCGGAGGACGCCAAGCGCCTCGGCGAATTGATCAAGCAGGCCGGCAACCCGAACGTCGAGATCGTGGTCTACCCCGGCGCCGGCCACGGCTTCCACGCCGACTATCGTCCCTCCTACAACGCCGCCGCCGCCGCCGATGGCTGGAAGCGCTGCACCGGCTGGTTCGAGAAATATTTGAAAGCGTAGCAACCGGGGCCGAAACGTAGGGCGGCGGCTCGTCCCCCGCCGGGGCGTCCGAACGGCGGGGGACAAGCCCTCGCCCTACGGCCTACTCCAGGCTCTTGCGCCTGATCTCTTCGAGGAGGGTGTCGGGGACGCGAAGGAACGCCTCGACGACGGCGGGATCGAAGTGGCTGCCGGCACAGCGCTTGATCTCGGCCTGGGCCGCGTCGAAGGGGATGGCCGTCGAGTATGGGCGGTCGAACGTCATGGCGTCGAACGCGTCGACGGCGCTGAAGATGCGGGCGCCGAGCGGGATCTCGTCGCCCTTGAGCCCGCGGGGATAGCCCGACCCGTCCCACTTCTCGTGATGGCAGTAGACGATGGGCACCGCGCCGCGCAGGAAGGCGATGCCCTCGATCAGGCGCTTGCCGATCTCGGGATGTCGTCGCATCGTCTGCCACTCTTCCGAGGTCAGACGCCCCGGCTTGAGCAGGATGGCGTCCGGGATCCCGATCTTGCCGATGTCATGCAGGAGCACCCCGTGCTCCAGGTCGGGAATGTCCGCCTCGGGCATGCCGTACTCGCGCGCGGTGGCCAGCGCGTAGCCGTGGACGCGCCGGGAGTGTGCCTCGGTGCCGACGTCACGGGAGTCGAGCGCGGAGCCGAGGGCCTCGAGCGTGGCGCGATAGGCCGCCTGCAGGTTGCGGGTGGCCTCCTCGACGCGTTGCTCGAGCAGGGCGTGATAGGCGCGACGCTCGATGAGGAGCTGGCGGCGCTCGAGCGCACGCTCGGCCGCGAACAGCAGCTCATCGACGTTCACGGGCTTCATGATGAAGTCGTAGGCCCCGAGCTTGAGGCTGTCGATGGCCGTCTTCACGTCCGGCGCGCCGGTGAGGACGATGACGGCGGCGTCGCCGTCTTCGCGGCGGATCCCCTCCAGCAGCGCGATGCCGTCCATGACGGGCATCTTCAGATCGGTCACGACGAGAGGGGGCTGGGCGGTGCGGAACACTTGCAGGCCGTCTTTGCCGTTGCTGGCCAGCGCGCAACGGTAGTTCGCGGAGAGGAAGATCTGGTGCAGGACCTCCCGGACCTGCGCGTCGTCGTCGACGATCAGGATGTGGCGGTTGTCCACTCAAGTTCCTTTCTGGGGTGCCGACGCAGCCACTTGATTCTTGCCGCCGCGCTTGGCGGCGTAGAGCGCGTCGTCGGCGGCCCGGATGAGGTCCTCCGACGTCGCGGCTTCGTCCTCGGGCAGGCTGGCGATGCCGAAGCTCGCGGTGATCGCCTTGCCGTGGGAGAAGGGATAGGTCGAGATGATCTGGCGGATACGATCGGCGTACAGCCGCGCGCCCGCCTTCGAGGTCTCCACGAGGAGGACCGCGAACTCGTCGCCGCCGTACCGCGAGACCACGTTGATGCCCCGGGAGTGCTTCATCAGGATCTGCCCGATGTCGCGCAGCGTCTCGTCGCCGACCGCGTGTCCCATGTCGTCATTGACGGCCTTGAAGCCGTCGAGGTCCATGAGCACGAGGGAGACGGGGTGGTTGAAGCGACGGTAGCGGGACATCTCCTCCTCGAGCCGCACGGAGAAGAAACGGCGGTTGTAGAGACCGGTGATGTCGTCCTTGAACGACGTCTCCTTCAGCCGGGCATTGGTGCTCTCGAGCTCCTTGTAGGCGCCGTCCAGGCGCGTCGCGAAGCTGTTGATCTCGGCCGCCTGCTGCTCGACCGTCTCCAGCATCTTGCTGAACGAGGACACGAGCGTGCTCACCTCGTCCCCCCGCTCCACCAGCTCACCGATCCCCCGCTGCTCCGCGAGCATCCGCGCCAGGCGCTCCATCGCTCGCCCGAGATCCCAGATGACGTACCCGCCCGCGAGCATGGCGAGCAGGGTGAAGAAGAGGAGCGCCTGGAGGGAGAAGAAGCGCACGGAATCCGTCGGATTCATCCCGGGCAGGATGTAGACGTGCGTGACGTAGGCCAGCACGACGAGCGGCAGGACCGACGAAAATAGCAGCGCGACGTAGATCCGGGACTTCAACCGTCGTCCGGCCAGCGCCACGTCGGAGCGATTTCTGTCCGACATACCAGGATTATTCTGTTGCCGACGCACGGTGTCAATGTCAGAATTTTCAGCGAGTTATGCTTGACACCCCCCATCAGGTCCTCGATTGCGTGGGGTTGTTCTGTCCGATGCCGATCCTCAAGACCCGGGAAGCGATGCGCGGCATGGCGGTCGGCCAGGTCCTCGAGATGCGGTCCGACGACCCGGCGTCCGAGGCGGACATGAAGAGCTGGGCCGCCCGCACGGGCAACGAGCTGGTCGCCATCGAGAAGCATGGCGCGGTCTACCACTTCATCGTCCGCAAGACGGGCTGACCCGGCGCCCGTGGCCCTGAGCCGGGTCTATCTGGACTACGCGGGATGTGCCCCCGTGGACCCGCGCGTGGTCGCCGTGATGCGGCCGTTCCTCGAAGGCGGCGTCGGGAATCCCTCGGCCGTGCACTCCCTCGGCCTCGAAGCGCGGGCCTCGCTCGACGGCGCGCGGGTGAAGGTGGCCCGCCTCTTCGGCGGCTCCCCCGCGGGGGTCATCTTCACGGCCAGCGCCACCGAGGCCAACAACCTCGCCATCCGGGGCCTCGCCGCCCGCACGCCGGGACGGCACCTCGTGACCTCCGCGGTCGAGCACATCTCGGTCCTCACCAGCTGCCGCGAGCTGGAGAAGCACGAGTACACCGTGTCCTACGCGCCCGTGGACGGTGAGGGACGCGTCGACACCGAGGCCATCGCCCGGGCCGTCCGGCGCGACACCGTGCTCGTGTCGGTGATCGCGGCGAGCGGCGAGATCGGGACGGTGCAGCGGCTGCGCGAGATCGGGCGCATCGCGCGCGAGCGGGCGGTGCCCTTTCACGTCGATGCGGTGGGCGCCCTCGGCCGGGTGCCGCTGTCGGTCCACGATTGCTGCATCGACCTGCTGACCTTGTCGTCGAACGATCTCTACGGGCCGCCCGGCGCCGCCGCGCTGTGGGTGCGCGACGACGTCAAGCTGGCGCCGCTCACGCTGGGCGGGGCGCAGGAGCAGGGCTATCGCGCGGGGACCGAGAATCTTCCCGCGATCGTCGGCATGGGGGTGGCCGCGGATTTCGCCCGGACCGAGGGGCCCGGCGAGGCCGCCCGGCTCGTGGGTCTGCGCAACCGGCTCATCGACGGCCTGCTGTCGCGAGTCGAGGGCAGCCGACTGACCGGGGCGCGGGGCGCCGAGCGGCTGCCCCATCACGTGAGCCTGGTGACCCCGGGCGTCAAGGCCGACGCGGTGCTGATGGAGCTCGACTTCCGCGGCGTCTCGGCCTCGTCGGGCTCCGCGTGCGCCACGCTCACCGGACAGCCCTCACACGTGCTCCGGGCCATTGGATGCGACGACCTCACGGCGGAGGCTTCCCTCTGCTTCACCCTCGGGCGATGGACCACCGCGCAGGAGATCGATGTCGTGATCGACGTGCTTCCCGGGATCGTCCGTCGCCTGCGCCAGCTCGCAGGCGGACGATAAGGGCCATCGGCTGGACCCTTCTCATCCGCCGGCACCGGCTCGTCTCACAGTGAGACTGTTTTTGTTCGACATCGATGGAACGCTCGTCAGCGCGGGCGGGGCAGGACGGGTGGCGCTGGGGCGCGCGCTCGAAGAAGTGTACGGGACGGTGGGCGCCATCGATCGCTACGACTTCCGTGGCAAGACCGATCCGCGAATCGTCCTCGATCTTCTCGCGGCCGCCGGGTGGTCCGAGGCCGACATCCGCGCGCGCCTGTCGTCCTGTTTCGCGGCGTATGTGCGCGAGCTGGACGCGCTCATCGGCGACGGCGGGCGCGTGCGCCTCATGCCCGGCGTCGCCGAGGTGGTGTCCGCGCTGAGCGCCCGCGAGGACACCGTGGTCGGGCTCCTCACCGGGAACATCGAGCCGGGGGCGCGCGTCAAGCTCCGCCCGACCGGGCTCTGGCCGCTCTTCCGCGTGGGCGCCTTCGGCTCCGACGACCACGACCGCCGGCGACTGCCCGCGATCGCGTGCGACCGGGTACGCGTCCTCATCGGGCACGAGATTCCCTTCGGGCGCGTGACGATCATCGGCGACACGCCGCTCGACGTGGACTGCGCCCGCGGGTGCGGAGCCGTCGCCGTCGCCGTGGCGACGGGTAACTACCCCCGGCCGGAGCTGGCGGCCTGCGGACCGGATTTCTTGTTCGGCGACTTCTCCGACGCCGGCCGCGTCGTCCAGGCCTTGTGCGGGTCCTGACGCTCGTCCCGCTCTGGCTGCACGTGGTCGGCATCGTGGTGTGGCTGGGCGGGGTCGTGTATCAGGCGCACGTGCTGCGGCCGGCGGCCCGGGGCGGCGACGCCGCGACGTTCGCCGAAGCCGCGCGCCGGCAGCGCCCGATCGCCTGGACGGCGCTGAGCCTGGTCGTGCTGACCGGCTTCTACAACGTCACACGGCTCGGCCCGCTCGAGCACGTCATGGAGAGCGGCGCCGGGCTCATCCTCGCCGGCAAGTTCATCCTCGTCCTCATCGTCGTGGCCGTCGCCGCCCAGCGCGACTTCACCCACCTCGTCCGCCTCCACCTGTCGCTGGCGACCGCCACCGACCCCACCCCCGCCCTCGCCTCGATCGCCCGCCTCGACCGCTTCACGATCTTGCTCGGCGTCGTGATCATCTACCTCGGCCTCGCGATCTCCCGCTCATAAAGGTTCGAGCGCGGGCTTTGCCCGCGCAATCCTGTTCTGGGGGGAAGCCCCCCTCCGAGTTCAGAGCCCGGTGATCGTGATGCCGGAGTTCTTGAGCTTGTACCGCCGGTTGATCGTGGCGAGGACGGCCGTGATCGCCTCGAGCGGCCCTGCGTTGGAGAGGGGACCGACATCGAGCACGCGCAAGCCCATCGACGTGCCGAGGACGGTCACCGCTTCCTTGGCGATCGCGTCGTTGCCGCACATGAGCAGATCGCACGCGATGTCGTGATCCGTCTCGGCGAGCTCGTGGGCGGCGATGTGGTGGAAGGCCGCGACCACCCGCGCGTCGGGCAGCAGCCCCTGCGCCTGCTCGGCGGACGAGCCCTCGGGCGGCGGCGTGAACAGCCGCGGACCGCCGAAGGTCAGCGGCACCACGGCGCTGATCACGACCTTGCCGCGCGTCGCGTCGCGCACCTCGGGCAGCGTCGCGGCGAGGCCCATGGCGGGCACGGCCAGCACGATGACCTCACCGAGCTCGGCGGCCTCACGGTTCGCGTGACCGATGATCGGCAAACGCTTGCTCAGCTCGCGCAGCTCGGCCGCCTTCGCGCGCGCCCGCTCCGCGTCGCGCGATCCGATGATGATCGAATGCCCCACCTGCGCCCACCGCAGCGCCAGCCCCGCCCCTTCCTTGCCCGTCCCCCCAAGAATCGCGATATTCATGACGCTCCTGAATATACGGCAGAATTACCTGAACAAGTCGCGGGCGGGGTCGCGGATCAGCGGCTTCGAGCCCTCCTCGCCCGGCTCCAGACGGAGACCGCGCACGATCGCCACCGGCACCCGGTCGAGCTTGCCCATCACCAGCTCCGCGGCACCGGCCAGCTCGTCGGCGATGGCCAGGATCGTGGCGGTGAGGGGACGGCCCGCGGGGTCCGTCTCGCCGAGGTAGCTCCGCAGCGTCGCGACTCCGCTCGCGCCGATGGCGACGTTCGTGAGGCCCTCACGCCACGGACGGCCGAACGTGTCGGTGATGATGACGGCCACGTCCACGCCGGCCAGCTGCCGGACGCGCTCGCGCAGCGCGCGTGCCGACCGGTCGGCATCCTCCGGGAGCAGCACCACGCAATCGTGATCGATGTTCGATTGATCCACGCCGGCATTGGCGCAGATCCAGCCGTGGCGCGTCTCGGTGATGACGACGGTCTTGTCCATGCGTACCACGCGCCGCGACTCGCGCAGGATCACCTCCAGCAGCCGCGGGTCGCGCCCGAGGCCGGCGGCCATGGCGCTCGCGATCGCCGAGGGGTGCACCTCGTCGAGGCGGACGATCCGGCCCTCGGCCTTGGAGATGATCTTCTGGCCGACGACGACGATGTCGCCGGCCAGGAGCGGCGTGCCCTGGCCCGCGGCGGCCTCCACGATGAGGCGGCCCACGTCGTCCTGCGGTCGCACTTCCGGCAGTCCCTGGACGCCCACGATCTCGTAGCGGGGAGGACCCGATCGCGCGACTCGGTCCGCCGTCATACCGTCAAGCGGTCGCCCAGACTCCAGCCCGCGAGCAGGCGGCGGCTCTCCGTCGTCGGGCCGCTGGCCAGCAGCAGGGCCAGATCGTCGGGACCGTCGATGTCGAGCCCGAGACCGGGCAACGTCAGGACGCACGGCGCGAGCCCGCGCTCGCGCGCCGCCCGCAGGTGGTTCTCGAACGACGGCTCGCCGAACGTGAGCGGCATCGTGGCCGGCGGTGCCAGCGCCACGCCGTTGGTGCCGAGGCCCGAGCGCGACGGCGCGAAGACGACGGCCGGCGGGCCGCCCGTGGCGCGCGCCACCAGCATGCCGATCTCCTCCGCCGTCACGCAGGGCGTATCGCCCGGGATGGTGGCGAACACGCGCGCCCCGCGCGCGGTCGCCTCGCGCTGCGCGGCGGCCACGGCGGCCGTGTGGCCGCGATTGAGCTCTTCCCGCACCACCTCGACGCCGAAATCGCGCGCGATCGCCGCCACCTCGGGGTCTCGCGTCACGACCCACCGCGCGTCGAGCGGAGCGGCCACGAGGGTGCGCAGCACGTCGTGGAGCATGGCTCGCGCGAGCGCCATCCGCTCGGCGGGCGAGAGCGCGCCGACGAGCCGTTGCTTGGCGTTGACCAGGTCCTTGACCGGCACGGCCACGACGTTCATCGAGCCGCCGCGCCGAGGACGCGTCGGGCGAGCGCCGCTTCGCTGGCCCGGTCCGTCATCAGAATGTCGTCGATGACCGCCTGCACCCCGGTGGCCTGCAGAGCGGGCGCCATGTCCCGGTCGCGTCGATCGATGACGAGCGTGTCGAGCCATGGCGCATACGCGCGCGCCACGCCGAGCACGGAGACCGGTAACCCCCGGGCGGCCATGAGCTGTCCTGCGGGCCCGCTCACCGCGGCGCCGCCGACGATCGGGCTCACTGCCACCACCGTCGCCCGTGTCTCCGCCAGCGCGGCGCCGATGTCGGGAATCGCCACGATCGGCCCGATCGACGTCACGGGATTCGAGGGACAGACGACGACGACGTCGGCGTCGCCGATCGCCGTGAGCACGTTCGGCGCCGAGCGCGCGTCCGCGGCGCCTTCGTAGACGACCTCCAGCACGTCCACCTGGGCCTTGTCGCGCACGAAGTACTCCTGGAACGACAGCCAGCCCGCGGGCGTCCGGATGCGCGTGCGAACGCGATCGTCGCTCATCGGCAACAGCGCCGGGCGCACGCCGAGACGCCGGGCGATCTGCGCCGTGGCCTGCGACAGCGGGCGGCCGGCCCGCAGGGCTTGGGTGCGCGCGAGGTGCGTGGCGAGATCGCGATCGCCGAGCGCGAACCACGTCGGCTCCTCGAGGACGGCCATCGATTCGAGGCAGTGAAAGGTCTCGTCGGCGCGCCCCCAGCCGCGCTCGACGTCGAGACGGCCGGCCAGCGCATACGTGATGGTGTCGAGGTCAGGGGAGACGTGCAGCCCCCACACGTCGGTGTCGTCGGCCGTGTTGACGATGACGGTGAGATCCGCCACCTCCGAGGCGATGAGGCCGCGCAGGAACTTCGCCGCTCCCGTGCCGCCGGCGAGCGCCGTCAGCCGCATGGATGATCCGCGGGGCACGTCGAGGCCCCCGACGTTACGGAACGCGAGGCGCTTCGCGGAACGTCCACAGGGCGCTGCCCCCGCGCCACGCGTAGAGTCCTGCACCCGGCCGGCCGGCCAGTGCCGGCGGCAACGCGCTTTCCGGGACGGGAATGAACCCGTAGCGAATCCACACGCGGTCGAGGCCTTGCGGGCGAGTGAACACGGTCTCGCCCCCGAGGGCGGTGGCGTGGTCGAGGGCCACCGCCACCAGCTGCGCGGCGACCTCGAACGCATCGTCGGTGGCCGCGCCGACGACGGGCCCGTAGAGCATCACCGCCCGTTCCACTCGCTCCGCGACGAGGGCGGCCACGAGTCGCTCACCGGCCGCCACCGCGCCATGGGCGCCCCATGCGAACGCGAGCGTGGCGGTGTCCGGCCAGCGCACGGCGGCGAAGTCGAAGAGTGGACGTGCCGTGGACGCGTCGGGCAGCGGCCGGTAGCCCAGACCCTGCCAGACGCGCGGCAGCGTCGCGGAGGCGAGCGAGGGGCCGGGCGCGAGCCCGACTCCGGATGTGGAGGTCCCAACATCCGGGGCAGCGTCCCGCCCGGGCGCGGGACGGCGCCCCGATCTACTTCTTGCCAAGCACCGTGTCCTTGAGGCTCTTGGCGAGACGGAACTTGCACACACGCTTGGCCGGGATCTTGAGCGGCTCGCCGGTCTGCGGATTCCGTCCGATGCGCGCCTTGCGATTGGCGAGGACGAGCTTGCCGAAGCCCGGCAGCACGAAGCCGTTCTTCGCTTCCTTGGTCGCGAGGTTCAGCGTCTCCTCGAAGATCTCCGCGATCTGTTTCTTCGACAGATTCGTCTTCTGCGCGAGGTGTCCGAGTGTCGCGGACTTCGTCATCATCTTGGCCACAGGTCGCCCTCCTTCGGTCGGATGGAATGTGGGCTGCATTAATACCACAGGCCGTCTGGCACGGCTACCGTTGCGTGAAGCGAAACGCTCCCGAAGCGACGAGGCGGCGATACGACCCGAAGCGCGACTCCGCGTCCTGCACGGTGTCGAGCGGCGAGCTCTCGTCGTCGCCCTCGGCGTAGTCACGCACGATGTTGTAGAGCGTGTCGCGCTGCGCGGGCACGCGCCCGGCGTCGCGGATGAGTCGCTTCAGCTCCGCGGGAGGGACGAGCTGGCCGTACTGCGCCCCCGCCGAGGTCGAGATCGACTCGTTGATGAGCGTGCCCCCGAGGTCGTTGGCGCCGACGGTGAGCAGGAGCTGACAGAGCTTGGGGCCCTCCTTCACCCACGACGCCTGGATGTTCCGGAACGTCGGACCCAGCATGAGACGCGCCAGCGCGTGCATCAGCACGACCTCGACGCCCGTGGCTCCCGGGCGGACGCCGGGGACGAGCTGCTTCGAGTACATCGGCGCCTCCGAGTGGATGAGCGAGAGCGGGACGAACTCCGTGAAGCCGCCCGTCTCCTTCTGCACGTCGCGCAGGAGCGCCATGTGCCGCACCCAGTGCGCCGGGGTCTCGACGTGCCCGTACATGATCGTCGACGTCGTGCGGATGCCGAGCGCGTGGGCGGTCGTGATGACCTCCAGCCACTGCTCGACGGTGATGCGCCCGCGGGCGATCACGTCGCGGATGTCCTGGTCGAGGATCTCCGCGGACGTCCCCGGCAGCGTGCCGAGCCCCGCCTGCCTGAGCTCGGTGAGGTACTCCTTGATGGGCAGGCCGGAACGGACCGAGCCGTAGAGGATCTCCTCCGGGGAGAAGGCGTGCAGATGGATGTCGGGCAGCACGCGCTTGATGGCTCGGCAGAGATCGATGTAGTAGCGCCCGTCGAGCTTCGGCGGCAGCCCGGCCTGGATGCAGACCTCCGTCGCGCCGAGGTCCCAGGCCTCCTGGGCACGCCGCACCACCTCCTCCACGGGGAGGAAGTAGCCTTCCTCCTCGCGATGGTCGCGGCTGAACGCGCAGAAGGTGCAGTGCTTGATGCAGACGTTGGTGAAGTTCACGTTGCGATTGACGACGAACGTGACCACGTCCCCGGCCTGGCGCCGTCGCATCTCGTCGGCCACCACGCCGACGGCGGCGAGGTCACGACCCCGCGCCTCGGCCAGCCGCAGGGCCTCGTCGACTCCGACCTCGTGGCCGTCGAGGGCGCGGCCGAGCGCGCGACGGACGTCGGGCGACGCCCAGGCGAGCAGGGATTCCGGGTTACCAGCTCCGCCAGTGCTCATGGCTCTCCTTGACGAGGCCCCCATCGTCGACCAGCGCGTCGACGCGGGGCCGCAGCGCTTCAGCGACGAATTCCGGCCGTCGCGCGAACTCGGGATAGACGGCGAGGCGCTCGCGGAAGCCGAAGCCCTCGCCCTCGGTGGCGCGTCGCAGATCGGGGATGAGCGGCCACGGCCGCTCCGGGTTGATGTGATCCAGCGTGAGGGGCGAGATCCCGCCCCAGTCGTTGAGCCCCGCCGCCAGCAGCCGCGGGTAGACCCCGGGCGACAGGTTCGGCGGCGCCTGAAGATTCACGTCGGGGCCGAGCACGAGCCGCGCGACCGCCAGCGTCCGCACGAGATCCTCGAACGACGGCTCCGGGGCCCCCCGCATGGGGATGCTCGGCTTCGCGCGGAAATTCTGGATGATCACTTCCTGGATGTGCCCGTAGCGCTCGTGCAGGTCGCGGATGGCGACGAGCGCGTCGACGCGCTCCCGCGCGGTCTCCCCGATGCCGATGAGGATGCCGGTGGTGAAGGGGATCTGCAGCTTGCCGGCGAGCGCGATCGTCCGCAGGCGGCGCGCCGGGACCTTGTCGGGCGCGTTGTCGTGAGCCATCCCCGGGCCGAGGAGTCGCTCCGAGACCGTCTCCAGCATGATCCCCATGCTGACCGTGACCTCGCGCAGCGCGGCGAGATCGCGCTCGCCCATGACGCCGGGATTGGCATGGGGCAGGAGCGGGGACTCCGCGAGCGTGAGCGCGCACATCGCCCGCAGGTAGCCGAGGGTCGTGCGCTGGCCGTGGCGCCGCAGAAACGCGCGCTGCTCGGCAAAGCGCGCCTCCGGCTTGTCGCCCAGCGAGAACAGCGCTTCCTTCGCTCCCACGCGGCCACCGGCCTGCACGAGGGCGAGCACCTCCTCAGGGGTCATCGTGTGCGCGCCGGGCTCACCGGGGTCGCGCCGGAAGGTGCAGTACCCGCAGTAGTCGCGGCACAGCGTGGTCAGCGGGACGAAGACCTTCTTCGAGAACGTCACCGTCCGGCCGCGGCCTCGATCGCGCAGCTCGCCGGCGCGCGCGATGACGTCATCGAGACCGTCGCGCGGCCCCTCGATGAGGGCGCAGGCCTCGTCGTGAGCGATCACCGATGCATCACCTCGAAGCGCGATGGCCCTTGGCGAGCTTGGGCCGGACGTCTTCGGCGAAGCGGGCGATGTTGTCGAGGACGGCGCGCAGATCGGGCCGTACGGGATCGAACACGACGTGGCTCACCCCGAGCGCCTCGTAGCGCCGCAGATCGCCGAGCACCTCGGCCGGCGTCCCCTGGAACAGCGGTCGGTCACCGCCGGGCGCCTTCGCGCGCGTCGAGCGCACCTCCATGGGCGCGCGAAACGTGAGCGCGATCGAGGCCGGGTCGCGGCCCGCCTCGACGGCCCAGGCCTGAAGCTGCTTGACGCTCGCGGCATACTCGTCGGGCAAGAGCATCGCGGGCGGACGCAGCCCGATCGGGTGCCAGGCGTCGCCGAGCGTCGCCGCGCGCCGGAGCGCGGCGCGCGTGTGTCCGCCGATCCAGAGCGGGATCCCGCCGCGCTGGAGCGGCTTGGGCAGCGCGTGCACGCCGTCGACGCGACAGTAACGACCGGCGAACGTCACGGGGTCGGTGGTCCAGGACAGACGCATCAGGCGAAGGTATTCGTCGGTCACCGCGCCGCGCTCCTCGAACGGTGGCGTGCCGAGCGCCTCGAACTCCTCGCGGAGCCATCCCGTGCCCGCGCCGAGGATCACGCGCCCGCCCGAGAGCACGTCGACCGTGGCCAGCATCTTGCCGGCCACCAGCGGAGGCCGGTAGGGAATCACGAGGACGCTCGTGCCCAGGCGGATCCGCGTCGTGGCGTGGGCGAGCCAGCCGAGCATCGCCAGCGGCTCGAGGTAGTCCTGCTGGGCACCGCCCGGGAACTGGCCGGTCGGCGCGTAGGGGTACACGGAGCGCGCGGAGGAGACGGGAAGGACCACGTGGTCCGTGACGAAGACCGAGGCATACCGCAGCGCCTCGGCCTTGAGCGCGATCTTGAGCACCAGGTCGGGCTTGGCGAGCGGGCCGCGACCGGGCAGTGAGAATCCGAACTCCAGCGGAAGTCCCTCCGGGTCTCGGGGATCGGCGGAAAACCGCACTTATCGTAGGCCACGGCATCGACCATTGCAATCTCCGCCGATCTGTTCACACTAGGCCCATGCGGCTCGGGGCCAAGATCTTCCTCGCTTCCTCGCTCGTCGTCGTGGTGTTGCTGGGCGTGGGCGCGCTGAGCCTGCGCGCCGTCGGCCGGCTCGTGTCCGTCAACGCCGCGATCACCACCCGCAGCGTCCCCGCGGTGCGGCGGGCCGCCGCGGCCCACGACGCCGTCCTCTCGCTGGCGCGGCTGGAAGCCCGGTTTCTCGTGCTCGGCGATCCGGCGTTCGCGGCGCTGTGGACGGAGCGGGCGACACGGACTCGCGAGGACCTCGACCGCCTCGGCGAGCTGGTGTCGACGCCGCGGGAGCGGGAGCTGCTGGCTTCGGTGCTGCGAGGCTTCGAGGAGTACCAGGAGGCGGTGGCCGAGGAGCAGGCGCTCGTCCTGCAGGGCAAGCGCCGGCGGGCCCAGGCCCTCGGCGAGTCGTCGGCGCGCCTGCTGCGCGAGCGCGTGGAGACGGACCTCGACACCCTCAGCGAGGCGATCCACGCCGCGGCCCAGGCCGCCCAGGCCGAGGCGGCGCGGCTCGAGGCGCGCACATGGGCCTGGGTGCTGGCCACGCTGGCCGGCGCCCTCACGCTCGGCCTCGCCAGCACCGCGGTCATCGCCATCCGGCTGACCCGCTCGCTCCGCACCCTGTCGACCGCGACGGCCGCCGTGGCCGCGGGCTCCTTCCGGGACCCGCTGGTCGTGCGCGGTAACGACGAGGTCGCGGAGCTGGGGCGATCGTTCAACGCCATGGCGCTGCGGCTGCGCGAGGTGGACGAGCTGAAGCAGGCGTTCCTGGCGACGGTCTCCCACGAGCTGCGCTCTCCGCTGACGTCGATGCGAGAAGCGGCGCTGTTGCTCCGCGACCGGGTCGGGGGCGAGCTCAGCGAGCGACAGGCACGTCTGGTCAACATCATCGCCGCCAGCTGCGAGCGGCTGCTGCGCCTGGTCAACCAGGTGCTCGATCTGTCGCGCTTGCGGGCCGGGGCCCTCGCCCTCGACCAGCAGCCCGTGGACCTCGAGCGAGTCGCCGTTCGCGCGCTGGACGAATTGCGGGCCCAGGCCGAGGAGGCCCGGCTCGCGCTGACGGCCGAGCGCCAGGGGACGGACTTCGTCATCGAGGGGGACGAGGACCGTCTCGTCCAGGTCATCGTCAATCTGGTGGCCAACGCCATCCGCTTCACGGTCCGGGGCGGCCGGGTCACCGTCCGCCTGCTCGAGGCGGGGAGCGAGATCGAGGTGCAGGTGGAGGACACCGGCGTCGGCATCCCGGCCGTCGCGCTGCCGCACATCTTCGACGCGTGGCAGCAGGCGCACCAGCAACGCGGCGGGACGGGCCTCGGCCTGGCCATCGTCCGCGGCATCGTCCAGGCCCACCGCGGGCGGGTGACGGTCGAATCCCAGGAAGGCAAGGGCACCCGCTTCAGCGTGCTGCTCCCGCGAAGGAAGGAGGCGACTTGACCCGCGTTGTCCTCGCTGTCATGATCGTGTCCCTCGCCGGTTGCGCCTCGTGGTCACCGGGGTCGCGGCCCTCGGCGACGCTCCTCGCGAACGCCGACCGACTGGTGGTCCAGGGGCAGTATACGGATGCACTCGACGCGTATGAACAGGTCCTCGCGAAGTACCCGGATGCGAACGAGGCCGCTCGTGCCCGCATCAGCCGCGAAGCCATCGCCGAACTGCTGGCGGCCCGGGCGCAGATCGTCCGTCTCACCGCCGGCATGAAGACCCAGGAAGCCGAGCTGATTCGCCTGCGCCAGCAAGCGGCCGCCCGCACCGGCGAGCTCGTGCATGCCCGCGCCGAGATCGCCCGCCTCACCGCCGACGCCGACCGTCTCCGCACCGATCTCGAGCAGCTCAAGCGCATCGACATCGACATGGAGCGAAGACGTAAATAATGCGGAAAATGCTGGTGGTCGACGACGATGCGGCGATCCTCGAGGTCCTCGAGATGCGGCTGGCCTCGATGGGGTTCGCCGTCACGGCCACGTCCGATCCGGACGCGGCCATCGGCGCCGCCCAGGACGATCGCTTCGATCTGGCCCTCGTCGATCTCCGCATGGAGCCCATGGACGGCATCCGTTTGATGGAGCAGCTGCACGCCCACCAGCCTCGGCTTCCGGTCCTCATCATGACCGCCCATGGAACGATCGAGACCGCCGTGGAGGCGGTCCAGCGCGGCGCCTTCGACTATCTCACCAAGCCGTTCGTCCGGGACGAGCTGCGGGCGAAGATCGGCCGGGCGCTCAGCACGCGGCGCTGGGCGCGCGACCGCGAGCGCCTGCTCTTCGTCGGCGAGACGCTGGCCTCGTCGGGCGTGATGGAGCGCGTGCTCGACGCGGTCGCGCAGGCCGCCGTCGAGACGATCGACGCCGAGCGCTGTGTCGTGTTCCAGCTGACCAATGGACGGCTGGTGCCCATGGCGAACGCGGGCACGCCGCCCGCCCTGTGGAGCACGCTCGAGGCCGCGGCCTCGCTCGCGATGGACAAGGGCGTGCCCACCACCATGACCGGGGGCGACGGGCACGTGCTGGTGGCGGCACCGCTCGTCGTGGAGCGGGGTCCCGCGGGCGCGCTCGTGATCGAGGCGCCGGCCCGGGTGGAGCCGACCGAGGATGACCTCGAGCTGCTCGCCCTCTTCTCGGCGCAGGCCGCGGTGGCGATTCGCAACACCCACGAGCTGAGTCGGCTCCGGAGCGGCGCCCTCGCCGCCCTGGGGCGGATGGCTACCCAGGTCGCCCACGAGCTGAAGAACCCGCTGGCCGGGCTCCGGCTCTATGCCCGTCACCTCGAACAGCGCCTGGACGCGGGCGGCGACGGCGACGCCGCCGGCCTCGCGCGCAAGATCACCTCCACGGTCGACCACCTCGCCGCCGTCGTCTCGGAGATCACCGCGTTCGGACGCCCGCCGGAGCTGCACCGCGTGCCCACGGCCCTGCCCGCGCTCCTCGACGAGTGTCTGACCTTCGCGCGGGCGCGGTGCACGACCGAAGAGATCGAGATCGAGCGCGCCTATGACGCCTCGTGTCCGGACATCCGCGTGGACCCCCGCGAGCTGCGGAAGGCTCTCCTGAACCTCTTGCTCAACGGTCTCGAGGCTCTCGCGCCCAACGGTCGTCTCACCGTGCGCACGACGTACGAAGCGGCGAGCGGGACGGTGACCCTGCTCATCGAGGACACGGGCACGGGAATGAGCGAGGAGGTCCTCGCCCGGGCCTTCGATCTGTTCTTCACCACCAAGCCGGAGGGGACGGGGCTGGGAATGGCGCTCACGCGCTCGGTGATCGATCTCCACGGCGGCGCGCTCGAGGTCCAGAGCACGCCCGGTCGGGGGACGCGGGTCCGCGTGCGTCTGCCCGTCGGCGAGCGGACCGGCGAGGAAGTCGTGACCGCGTGAGACCGGGCGGACGGACGGTCCTCGTCGTCGACGACGAGCCCTCGATCGGGGACGGCCTGCGGCTCACCCTCGAGGCCGAGGGCTACGCCGTGCGCATCGCGGGGAGCGTGCAGACCGCGCTCGCCGCCTTCGCCCAGAGCGACATCCACGTGGCCATCGTCGACCTCATGCTGCCCGATGGCGATGGGCTGGCCCTCACGCGCGAGTTCAAGAAGCGCGACCGGGCGCTCGAGGTCATCGTCGTCACCGCCTACGGCTCCGTCCGCAAGGCCATGGAGGCGACGAAGGGCGCGGGCGCCTTCTACGTCCTCGAGAAGCCGTTCGAGCCCGACGAGGTGCTGGCCCTCGTGGGCAACGCGCTCGAGCACCGCAAGCTGATCGCCGAGAACACGGATCTCAAGAGGCGTCTCGGCGAGCAGGTCGCGGACAGCGAGGTCCTCGGGGCGGCGCCGTCGATGCAGCGGGTGATGGAGACCGTCGCCCGCGTGGCCGACGCCGACGCCAGCGTCCTCATCGTGGGCGAGAGCGGCACGGGCAAGGAGCTCATCGCCAACGCCTTGCACGAGCGCAGCCGGCGCCGCGAGGGGCCCTGGGTCAAGATCAACTGCGCGGCGCTGCCCAAGGACCTGATCGAATCCGAGCTGTTCGGGCACACGAAGGGGTCGTTCACCGGGGCCACCACCGAGAAGGCGGGCCTCCTGGAGGAAGCGCACCGGGGCTCGCTCCTGCTCGACGAGATCACCGAGATGCCGATCGACCTGCAGGCGAAGCTCCTGCGCGTGCTCGAGGAGCGCGTGGTGCGCCGGCTGGGCGGGACGAAGTCGGTCCCCGTCGATTTCCGCCTCGTCTCGTCGACGAATCGTCATGCCGAGGCGGCGGTGAAGGACGGGCGGCTCCGACAGGACCTGTACTTCCGCATCAACACGGTGACGATCCAGATCCCGCCCTTGCGCGAGCGTCGGGAGGACCGTGGCCGGGGAACGTGCGCGAGCTGCAGCACGCGCTCGAGCGCGCCGTGCTCGTGTCGCGGACACGTGAGATCGTGGTCACCGACCTGCCCGAGGCGCTGCAGCAAGGCACGGGAGAGGTCGGGGCGAGCGTGGCGCCTGCCGATGTTCCCGCGGGCTCGCTCGAGGAGATCGAGCGGGCGTCGATCGTCAAGGCGCTGGAGTCGACGCGATGGAACAAGCAGGCGGCGGCGGCGCTGCTCGGTCTGCGACGCCCGACGCTGTACTCCAAGATGCGGAAGCACAACATCCCCCAGCGGCCGGGGTAGCGGCGGCGATAAGCTTCGCCTGGCTTCGTTCTCCCTCGTCGGCGATCCTCACGTACCAGGGGTACGCTCCGGTCGCCTCCTCGGTCGGGCCTCGCCATGCTCGCTTCTCCCCGCCGCTACCCGACCGCTGAGCGCGAGGTTGAGCATGAAATTCGGGCAGCGGCCAGAGCGGTTGCTCGTTCCGTAGGCAATCTCATCGCGGTAGGGCGTGATAGTCTCCTGCAAATCTTTGATTTCTTGGGCGAGCACGTGGGGCCGGCGCGGCATGGGCGTTGCTGTGCTCGTGCGGCCCGGGAGGATGCCATGAAGAAGGTCGAAGCGATCATCAAGCCGTTCAAGCTGGATGACGTCAAGGAGGCGCTCACCGGGATCGGCGTGATCGGCATGACCGTCTCGGAGGTCCGCGGGTTCGGCCGGCAGAAGGGGCACACCGAGCTGTATCGGGGTGGCGAGTACACCGTGGATTTCCTGCCGAAGATGATGGTCGAGGTCGTCGTCCCCGACCGCATCGTCGACAAGGTCGTCGAGGTGATCGCCGCGGCCGCCAAGACGGGCAACATCGGTGACGGCAAGATCTTCGTGCACCCGGTCGAATCGGCGGTCAGGATCCGGACCGGCGAGCGCGACGAGAACGCACTCTAGGCCCTGGAGGTGATGGTGGGATCAATCAGCGTCAAGCGGGTCGTCCTGCTGCTCACTGTGCTCTGCGTCCTGATCGTCGCGTCTAGCGTGGTCCTCGCGCAGACCCCGGCGGTCCCCGGGGTATCCCCCGCGCCGGCGACGGCGGCGCCCGCGGCGCTGAAGATCGACAAGGGCGATACCGCCTGGATGCTGATGTCCTCCGCGCTGGTGCTCCTCATGACGGCCCCCGGGCTCGCGCTCTTCTATGGCGGCATGGTGCGTCAGAAGAACGCCCTGGCGACCCTCATGCAGAGCTTCATCATCATCGCGATCATCTCGCTGCAGTGGGTGCTCTGGGGTTACAGCCTCGCGTTCGGGCCCGATCACGGGGGGATCATCGGCGGCCTCGAGTGGATCGGGCTCCGGGGCGTCGGCGGCGAGCCCTACGAAGCGTACGCCAAGACCATCCCGCACTCGGCCTTCATGGTGTTCCAGATGATGTTCGCCATCATCACGCCGGCCCTCATCACCGGCGCCTTCGCCGAGCGGAAGCGGTTCTCGTCCTTCATCCTCTTCACGCTCCTGTGGGCGACGTTCGTCTACGACCCGCTCGCGCACTGGGTGTGGGGCGACGGCGGCTGGCTCAAGAAGCTCGGGGCGCTGGACTTCGCGGGCGGCACCGTCGTGCACATCTCGTCGGGCGTCTCGGCGCTCGTCTGCGCGCTCGTGATCGGCCGGCGCCGCGGCTATGGGCACCAGCCCATGCAGCCGCACAACTTGCCGATGACGGTGATGGGGGCGGGGCTCCTCTGGTTCGGCTGGTTCGGATTCAATGCGGGCAGCGCGCTCGAGGCCAATGCGCTGGCCGTCAACGCCTTCCTCGTGACCAACACGGCGGCGGCGGCGGCCGCGCTCGGCTGGATGTTCACGGAGTGGAGCACCCGCGGCAAGCCGACGGTGCTGGGGGCGGCCTCCGGCGCCGTCGCCGGCCTCGTCGCCATCACGCCGGCGTCCGGGTACGTCGGCCCCGTGGCGGCCATCGTCATCGGCGGCCTGGGCGGCGTGCTGTGTTACAGCGCGTGCAATCTGAAATCGCGTCTCGGCTATGACGACTCCCTCGACGTCGTCGGCGTGCACGGGGTCGGGGGGACGTGGGGAGCGCTGGCGACCGGGCTCTTCGCGTCGAAGGTCATCAACGACGGCGGCGGCGACGGGCTCTTCTATGGCAACCCCGGCCAGCTCTGGACCCAGCTCGTGGCCGTCCTCGCCACCTACGTGGTGGCCGTGGTGATGACGCTGATCATCCTGAAGGTGGTCGACGCGGTGATCGGGTTGCGCGTCACCGAGGAGGACGAGGTGGCCGGGCTCGACCTGTCGCAGCATTCGGAGACGGCCTACACGCTCGGCGGCGGCTCGTACGGAGAGTTCTCGGGCGGCGGCCAGACGGGCGCCTTCGCGGACGCGATGCGGGCGGCCGAGGCCAAAGCTCGGTCGGTGCCCCATTGACGCGGTGCCGCGGGTTCCGTAAGGTACGGCGGCACAACCATCGATTCCTCGACGTAGAGGAGAAGGAGTAGGAGGCATGACCCCGAAGGACGTTCTGAAGCTCGCCAAGGAGAAAGGCACCCGGATCGTCGATCTCCGCTTCATCGACCTGCCCGGCCTGTGGCAGCACTTCTCGATCCCGATGTCGGAGCTCAGGGAAGACATCTTCGAGGACGGCCTCGGATTCGACGGCTCGTCGATCCGCGGCTTCCAGTCCATCGACGAGTCCGACATGCTGCTGATCCCGGATCCGACGACCGCGCAGATGGATCCGTTCACGGCCGTGCCGACGCTGGTCCTCATCTGCAACGTCAAGGACCCGATCACGGGCAAGTGGTACTCGCGTGACCCGCGCTACATCGCCCAGAAGGCCGAGGCCTACGTCAAGAAGAGCGGCGTCGCCGACACCATCTTCATCGGGCCCGAGCTGGAGTTCTTCTTCTTCGACTCGATCCGCTTCGACCAGACCTACAACGCCGGGTACTACTTCATCGACTCCGAGGCCGGCGCCTGGAACACGGGCCAGGAGGGCACGCCGGACCGGCCCAACCTCGGCTACAAGCCGCGTTACAAGCAGGGGTACTTCCCGGTCCCGCCGATGGACAAGTTCCAGGACATCCGCTCGGACATGGTCCTGGCGCTGGAGTCGGTCGGCGTGCGGGTCGAGGTGCACCACCACGAGGTGGCGACCGGTGGCCAGACCGAGATCGACATGCGGTTCGACACGCTCACGAAGATGGCGGACAAGGTCCTCTGGTACAAGTACTGCGCGAAGAACACCGCGCGGAAATGGGGCAAGACCGCCACGTTCATGCCCAAGCCCCTGTTCCAGGACAACGGCTCGGGCATGCACACGCATCAATCCCTGTGGAAGAATGGCAAGAACCTCTTCTACGAGCGGGGCGGGTACGCCGACATCTCGAAGATGTGCCTCTACTATATCGGCGGCATCCTCAAGCACGCGCCGGCGTTGCTGGCGCTGATCGCGCCCTCGACCAACTCGTACAAGCGGCTCGTGCCGGGCTACGAGGCGCCGATCAACCTCGTCTACAGTCAGCGCAACCGGTCGGCGGCCATCCGCATCCCGATGTACTCCAAGGCCGAGGGCGCCAAGCGCATCGAGTTCCGCACGCCGGATCCGACCTGCAACCCGTATCTGTCGTTCGCCGCGTGCGTGATGGCCGGTCTCGACGGTGTCGCGAACAAGATCGATCCGGGCAAGCCGGTCGACAAGGACCTCTACGAGCTGCCGCCGGCCGAGCAGAAGAAGATCAAGCAGCTGCCCGGCGATCTCTCGATCGTGCTCGACAACCTGGAGAAGTCGCACGACTGGCTGCTCAAGGGTGACGTCTTCACGTCCGACGTCATCGAGACGTGGATCGAGTACAAGCGCAAGAACGAGGTGGACGCGGTGCGGTTGAGGCCGCATCCGTATGAGTTTGCGTTGTACTTTGATATCTAGTCGAAGTCCCCGCTACCGCTATTGACCTACATGGGGGGAGCGAGACGCTCCCCCCATACCCCCCACTGCGAGGCCCGTTCGAATTACTCCCATCCCAGTTGTCGTGCCTGATGACTGAGCAGCGACGGTTCGTCGTGCGGAGCACGCGAGCACTCGGACGGTTCTGAATCGCGGAAGTGATTGATTCTTCGCGGGTGGGGTATGGCATCGGGCTTGCCCACATCTGCATGTATGGCTTTGGGGAATAAGCGGTGGCGGGTGGGGATCTTGGATGATCATGAGCGATCGCGGGCGGCGTTGCGGGCGGCGATCTGGGCGGCCGGCGGTGAGGTCGTCGGGGAGGCGTTGCGCTGTGCGGACGCGCTGTCGCTCGTGGAGCGGGCGAATCCCTCGGTCGCGATCTTCGCCGTCGGGCTGCCCGATGGAGACGGAACGGATGCGGCGGCGGAAGTCATCGCGCGGGGCAGCTGTCCGGTCGTCCTCTTCACGAGCCACACCGACGATCTGCTGGTGGAGCGCGCGACGGCCGCGGGTGTGATGGCCTATCTCCTCAAGCCGCTGCGTCCGGCCGAGCTGGCTCCGGCCCTCGATCTCGCGGTCGCCCGCTGGCAGGAGGCGCGCGCCCTGCGCCAGCGCCTGGACGAGCGCAAAGTGATCGAGCGCGCGAAGGGCACACTGATGACCCGGCACGGCCTCAGCGAGGACGAGGCCTTCAAGCGTCTTCGTCGGACGGCCATGGACACGCGGCGGCCGATGGTCGAGATCGCCCGGGCCGTGCTCGTCTCGGAGTCAATCGCCGGTTCATTGCCTTCGAAATAGGCAGCAACCCCTCCTCGTCGTCCCGATACTTTTCAACGAAATCAATGACTTCAGTGCGGTACGTCGCTTGCACCCAGCGCCGGAGACCGAACGGGACAGCGTCGTCTCGCGGGTCAGCGGCAGCGAGGCCGAGGGTGACGACAACGTTCGACATGCAGCGCACCAGAGAAAGGAGACCTCATGGCCGAGTACTCACGTCGCAGCTTCCTGAAAGGCACGCTCGCTACCGGCGCCGGCCTCGCCGCCGGGCTGAGTCTGCCCAACATCATCACGGCCCAGGACAAGACGCCCATCAAGATCGGCGTCCTGCATTCGCTCTCGGGCACGATGGCCATCAGCGAGGTGTCGCTCCGCGACGTCGTGCTCATGGCCGCCGACGAGATCAACGCCAAGGGTGGCGTGATGGGGCGCAAGCTCCAGCCGGTCGTCGTGGATCCGGCATCGAACTGGGACCTCTTCGCCGAGAAGGCCAAGCAGCTCCTGCTCCAGGACAAGGTCGCCGTCGTGTTCGGCTGCTGGACGTCGGTGAGCCGCAAGTCGGTCCTGCCGGTTTTCGAGGGTAACAACGGGCTGCTCTTCTATCCGGTGCAGTACGAGGGCGAGGAGTGCTCGAAGAATGTGTTCTATACGGGCGCCACGCCGAACCAGCAGCTCATTCCTGCCGCCGAGTACATGATGTCGAAGGAGGGTGGGAGCTACAAGAAGTTCTACCTGCTGGGCACCGATTATGTCTTCCCGCGGACCGCGAACAAGATCCTCCGCGCGTACCTGCTGGCCAAGGGCGTGCCGGCGGCGAACATCGAGGAGGAGTACACGCCGTTCAACCATCAGGACTACCAGACGATCGTCGGCAAGATCAAACGCTTCTCCTCGGGCGGGAGCGCCGCGGTGCTCTCGACGATCAACGGCGACTCCAACGTGCCCTTCTACAAGGAGTTCGGCAACCAGGGCCTGCGCTCGGAGAACGCTCCGATCATGGCCTTCAGCGTGGCCGAGGACGAGCTCCGCGGCATGGACACCTCGGCCCTCGTCGGCCACCTCGCCGCGTGGAACTACTACCAGTCGGTCGACACCCCGCAGAACAAGAAGTTCGTCAACGCGTTCAAGGAATACGCGGTGAAGAACAAGCTGCCGGGTGGCGCCAAGCGCGTGACCGACGACCCGATGGAGGCGGCGTACTTCGGCGTCTACGTGTGGAAGCAGGCCGTCGAGAAGGCGAAGTCGACCGACGTCGACGCCGTCCGCAAGGCGGTGTACGGCCAGGAGTTCCTGGCCCCGGGCGGCAAGATCAAGATGGACGAGGCCAACCATCACACCTACAAGCCCGTCCTCATCGGCGAGATCCTCAAGGACGGCCAGTTCAAGACCATCTCGCGCTCCAAGGGCCTCGTGAAGGCCGAGCCGTGGAGCCAGTACACGAGCCCGGACAAGGGCTGTGACTGGGTGAAGGAGAAGGGCACGTACCAGAAGAAGGCCTGATGTCGCGGGTCCTCGTCGTCCTGGTGTTCGCGTGGCTCGTCGCTCCGGCGGCGGGCCACGCGCAGTCTCCGGCCGCTGCCGCGCTGGTCGACCTCGCCGGCACCGACGCGGACAAGCGGGAGGCCGCGGTGACGACGCTGGGCCAGACCGGTGACCCGAAGTGGCTCGCGTTCCTGGCCGCGCTGCGCGAGGGCAGCGTGTACGCGCGCAAGCCCGGCGGCCGGCTCGAGATCGTCGTGGGCGGGACGAAATCGACGCGCGGCGATCAGGACGTCATGGAGATCTTCGCCGCCTATGACCGCGCGCCGCTCGGCACGGTCCCGCTCGCCGATCTCACCGAGGTCGGCGCGGACCGGGCCCTCCGGCTCGTCATCAAGCCCTTCCTCGACGCCGACGAGACGCGCGTGCAGCTACGCAATCCCGATCCGGCGGTCCGCCAGGGTGCCGCCGTGAAGCTCGGCAATCAGGCCGATGCCGGCGCCGTCCCGGTGGTCGAGGAGGCGCTCCGGAAAGAGCCGGACCGCTGGGTGCGGCAAGCGCTCGCCGAGGCGCTGGCCATGATCCGGCTGGCCCACGGCGACGGCTCCGCCCGGGCGGCCGCGGCGACGGCGCTCGGTAATCTCCACGCCCAGAACGCGCTGCCCGCGCTCCGCCGCCTCGCCGCCGATACGAGCGCGGGCGCTCCCGAGCAGGCCGCCGCCACGGCGACCATTCGCCAGATCGAGCGGTGGAATCTCCTCGGAACCTCGCTGGAGACGCTGTTCCAGGGGGCATCGCTCGCGTCGATCCTGCTCCTCATGGCCCTCGGCCTCGCCATCGTCTTCGGCCTGATGGGCGTCATCAACATGGCCCACGGCGAGCTGATGGCCCTCGGCGCCTACACGACGTTCGTCGTGCAGAACTGGTTCCGGGCCGCGGCCCCCCAGTGGGTCGACGCGTATTTCCTGGTCGCGCTGCCGGCGTCATTTGTCGTGGCCGCGGCCGTCGGCGTCGTCCTCGAACGCGGCGTCATCCGCCGCCTGTACGGGCGGCCGCTGGAGACGCTCCTGCTGACGTGGGGCGCCTCGCTCATCATCCAGCAGGCCCTGCGCCTCTGGTTCGGCGCCGCCAACGTCGACGTCGCGGCGCCGCGCTGGCTCTCCGGCGGGCTGCCCGTCATGGTCGGCCTCACGCTGCCCTGGAATCGGCTCTTCATCATCGGGCTGGCCGCGGCGTGCGTGGCGATCATGTACTGGCTGCTGTTCCGCACGGACGCTGGGCTTCGCATCCGCGCGGTGACCCAGAACCGCGCGATGAGCTCCTGTCTCGGCGTGCGTGCCGGCGCGGTCGACGCGCTCACGTTCGCCATCGGGGCGGGGCTGGCCGGGCTCGCCGGCTGCGCGCTGACACAGATCGGCAACGTGGGGCCGTCGCTCGGACAGAACTACATCGTCGACTCCTTCATGGTCGTGGTGACCGGAGGCGTCGGCAAGCTCGCGGGGACGCTCCTGGCCGCCGCCGGGATCGGCGAGCTGAACAAGGTCATCGAGCCGGCCCTGGGCGCGGTGTTCGCCAAGGTCGCCATCCTCGTCGCCGTGATGCTGTTCCTGCAGCGTCGGCCGGCCGGGCTCTTCGCGGCCAAGGGGCGTGATGCCGAGGCGTGAGCGGCTCGGCCTCGGCGGGCTGGCGGTGCTGCTCGTCATCGTGCTACCCGTCTGCAATGCGGCGCCGCCGGACACGGCGTTTCACGTCTCGAACTTCACGCTCAATCTCTTCGGCAAGTTCCTGACGTACGCGATCCTCGCCCTCGGCCTCGACCTCCTGTGGGGCTACGCCGGCGTGCTCAGCCTCGGCCACGGCGTGTTCTTCGGGCTCGGCGCGTATGCGATGGGCATGCACCTGATGCTCGAGATCGGCACCAAGAGCGTCTACCAGACCGCGCTGCCCGACTTCATGGTGTGGAACCGGGTGACCGAGCTGCCGTTGTTCTGGAGACCGTTCCATCACGCGGGGTTCGCGCTGCTGGCCGTCGTCGCCGTGCCGGCGCTCGTGGCCCTCGTCTTCGGCTTTCTCGCCTTCCGCAGCCGGATCCGGGGCGTGTACTTCTCGATCATCACCCAGGCCTTCGCGCTCTGCGCGTGGCTCGTCTTCAACCGCAACGAGATGAACCTCGGCGGGACCAACGGGCTGGCCGACTTCAAGACCGTCTTCGGCTTCCCGCTCGGCCGGCCTGGCACCCAGCGCGGGCTCTACGTGGTGACCGCGCTGACGCTGGTGGGGGCGTATCTGCTCTGCCGGTGGATCACGCGATCCCGCGCGGGGAAGGTCCTGGTCGCCATCCGCGACAGCGAGACGCGGGTGCTCTTCTCCGGCTACTCGCCCGTGAACTACAAGCTCTTCGTCTTCGTCGTCTCCGCGATCCTCGCCGGAGTGGCGGGGGCCCTGTACGCTCCGCAGGTCGGGATCATCACGCCCGCTCGCATCGGCGTCCTGCCCTCCATCGAGATGGTGGTGTGGGTGGCGGCCGGCGGGCGGGGCACCCTGCTCGGCGCCGTGCTCGGGGCCTTCGGCGTCAACTGGATCCAGAGCTGGCTGACCACGAGCTACCCGGACCTCTGGCTCCTCTTTCTCGGTGCCCTCTTCATGGGCGTCGTCCTCTTCTTCCCCGACGGCGTCCTCGGCGCCGCCCAGCGCCTGGTCGGACGGCTGTCCCGGCTGCTGCCCCGCGCACAAGCGACAACGCCGCTCCCGAGTGACGCGCCCCAGATCGATCATTCGGCATGAACAACCCCGGTCGCGCGGACACCATCATCTACCTCGACAGCGTCACGGTCGATTACGACGGGTTCAAGGCCCTGAGCGCGCTCAATTTCTATATGGACCGTCGCGAGCTGAGGGTCGTCATCGGGCCGAACGGCGCGGGCAAGACCACCTTGCTCGACGTCATCTCCGGGCGCGTGCGGCCGGCCACGGGCCGCGTCATCTTCGGCCATCACACCGACCTCACGCACCTGGCCGAGAACGAGATCGCGGCGCTGGGGATCGGCCGGAAGTTTCAGACCCCGTCGGTGTTCGTGAACCTCACGGTGCGGGACAACGTCGAGCTGTCGCTCCGGCGGGCCAGCAAGGGCGTGCTCGCGACGCTCCTCGAGCGCGGCGACACCGCCGACGAGCGGCGCCGCATCGGCGACACGCTGGAGCGCGTGGGCCTGGCCGCCAAGGCGGGCGTGATGGCCGGGGCGCTCTCGCACGGCGAGAAGCAGTGGCTGGAGATCGGCATGGTCATGGCGCAGGATCCGGAGCTGCTCCTCGTGGACGAGCCCGTGGCCGGCATGACGGACGACGAGACCGCGCGCACGGGCGAGCTCCTGTCGGCGATCGCCGCCGATCGCTCCGTCCTGGTGATCGAGCACGACATGGAGTTCGTGCGCCAGATCGCCCGCAAGGTCACCGTGCTCCACCAGGGCACGGTGCTCTGCGAGGGGCCGGTCGAGCAGGTGCAGAGCGATCCCCGCGTCCTCGAGGTCTATCTGGGTCAGCGTCACGCCCCCGGCGGAGCCGAGCATGCTGTCCGTTGAGGGACTCGACGTCGCCTACGGCGGCTCGCAGGTGCTGTGGGGGGTGACGCTCGAGGTGCCGAAGGGTAGCGTGGTCTGCCTCATGGGCCGCAACGGCGTGGGCAAGACGACGCTGCTCCGTACCGTCATGGGACTGTTGCCGCCGCGGACGGGGCGGGTGACGTTCGACGGCGCCGACGTCACGCGGTGGGCGCCGGACCGCCGGGCGCGCGCGGGCATCGGCTACGTGCCCCAGGGCCGCGAGATCTTCCCGCACCTCACGGTGGCGGAGAATCTCAGGATGGCCGGCATCGGCTGCGGGCGCGGCACGAACCTCGACGAAGCCCTCGAGCTCTTTCCGAAGCTGCGCGAGCTGCTCGGGCGGAAGGGCGGCGTGCTCTCGGGCGGCGAGCAGCAGATGCTGGCCATCGGACGCGCGCTCCTGACCAAGCCGCGCCTGCTCATGCTGGACGAGCCGACGGAGGGCATTCAGCCGTCGATCATTCTCGAGATCGAGGACGCGATCCGACGGATCAAGACCGAGCTGGGGCTCGCGGTGCTGCTGGTGGAGCAGTATCTCGACTTCGCCGAGCGGCTGGCCGACTCCTACGTCATCATGGCCAAGGGCGCCGTGGTGGCCCGCGGCGAGACGCGCGATCTGAACGTGGAGGCAGTCCGACACCATCTGGCCGTCTGAAGAGGTCCGACGATGCACCTCACGCCACGCGAACAGGAAAAGCTTCTCATCTTCACCGCCGCCGAGGTCGCGCGCCGTCGGCGAGCGCGGGGGCTCAAGCTCAATCACCCCGAGGCCGTTGCCCTGATCACCGCCGAGACGCTCGAGGGCATTCGTGACGGCCGGACCGTGTCCGATCTCATGGAGGCCGGACTCTCCATCCTCCGTCGGGACGAGGTGATGGAGGGCGTCCCCGAGATGATCGACGAGGTGCAGGTGGAGGGAACGTTCCCGGACGGGACCAAGCTCGTCACCATCCACCGGCCGATCCGCTGAGTCCGCTGGACGCGACCGACGCGATGGTCAGGAGGATGGGGTGATTCCAGGCGAATACTTCCTCGCAGACGGGGACGTCGTGGCCAATGCCGGCCGCGAGACCGTCGAGCTGCCGGTGACGAACACGGGCGACCGACCCATCCAGGTCGGCTCGCACTTCCACTTCTTCGAGGTGAACCGCGCGCTGAAGTTCGACCGGGGGCGGGCGTTCGGGATGCGACTCAACATACCCGCGGGGACGGCCGTGCGCTTCGAGCCGGGCGACGAGAAGCGGGTGATCCTGGTGGCGCTGGCGGGCGAGCGCCGCGTCTTCGGGCTGAACGGGCTCACGGACGGCGCCGACCGCGCCGCGGCCCTGAACAAGCTGGCCCAATGGGAGCGACCATGACCTTGCGGATCGGACGACGGCAGTACGCCGACCTCTACGGCCCGACCGTCGGCGATCGTGTGCGTCTGGCCGACACCGATCTTCTCATCCGCATCGAGCGTGACCTCACGACGCCCGGCGAGGAGGCGAAGTTCGGAGGCGGCAAGGTGCTCCGCGACGGCATGGGCCAGTCCTCCCGGGCCACGCGTGCCGGCGGCACGCTCGACGTGGTCATCACCAATGCCGTCATCGTCGACCACTGGGGCATCGTGAAGGCCGACATCGGTATCCGCGACGGCGTCATCGTGGGGATCGGCAAGGCGGGCAACCCGGATCTGATGGCCGGCGTGACCCCGCGCATGGTGGTCGGCGCGGGGACCGAGGTGATCGCCGGCGAGGCGCGCATCGTCACGGCCGGCGGACTCGACACCCACATCCATTTGATCTGTCCCCAGCTCGTGGCCGAGGCGATCAGCGCGGGAATGACCACGCTCGTCGGCGGCGGCACCGGGCCGGCGACGGGCACCAACGCCACCACGTGCACACCCGGGGAGTGGAACATCCACCGGATGCTGGAGGCGGTCGAAGCGTTCCCCGTGAATCTCGGCCTCCTCGGCAAGGGCAACTCGTCGGCGGCCGATCCCCTCCGGGAACAGCTCGCGGCCGGCGCCATCGGGCTGAAGCTCCACGAGGACTGGGGGACGACCCCGGCGGCGATCGACCAGGCGCTCACCGTCGCCGACGAGTACGACGTGCAGGTCGCCATTCACACGGACACGCTCAACGAGGCGGGCTTCGTCGAGGATTCGATCCGCGCCTTCAAGGGCCGGACGATCCACACCTATCACACGGAGGGCGCGGGCGGCGGCCACGCGCCGGACATCATCCGCGTGTGCGGGGAGCCCAACTGCCTGCCGTCGTCCACCAATCCGACGATGCCGTTCACCGTGAACACGATGGACGAGCATCTCGACATGCTGATGGTCTGCCACCATCTGAACCCCGCGATCCCGGAGGACCTGGCGTTCGCGGAGTCGCGCATCCGGGCGGAGACGATCGCCGCCGAGGACGTGCTCCACGACCTGGGGGCCATCAGCATGATGTCCTCGGACTCGCAGGCCATGGGACGCATCGGCGAGGTCATCATCCGCACGTGGCAGACGGCGGACAAGATGAAGCGGCAGCGCGGCCCGCTGCCGGGCGAGACGCCGGGCGACGACAACCGGCGCGTGAAGCGCTACGTCGCCAAGTACACCATCAACCCGGCGATCGCCCACGGCTTCGCCGAGCACGTCGGCTCGGTCGAGGTCGGCAAGCTCGCGGACCTCGTGGTCTGGAAGCCGGCGTTCTTCGGCGTGAAGCCCGAGCTGGTGGTCAAGGGCGGCATGATCGCCTGGGCGGCGATGGGCGATCCCAACGCCTCGATCCCCACGCCGCAACCCGTGCTCGCGCGCCCCATGTTCGCGGCCCACGGCCGGGCGCTCGCATCCACCGCGGTGACCTTCGTCTCCGCCGCCGCCCTCGCCGCCGACGTCCCGCGGCGTCTGGGGCTCGCCCGGCGGGCGGTGGCGGTGTCGGGGTGCCGCACGATCGGCAAGCGCGACATGATCCACAACGACGCGCTGCCGCGGATCGACGTCGATACGGAGACCTACGAGGTGCGTGCCGACGGCGAGGTCCTGACCTGCGACCCCGTCCGCGTCCTCCCGATGGCCCAACGCTATTTCCTGTTTTGATACTCTTACCTACACGGATAGGCCGATCAAAAAGGGTCAGATGGCCCTTTTTCATCGGCCGGCGATCATGACCGAGCCCACGATCATCATCACCCAGTCGCACATCCACGTGCATGACGCCGATCTGTCGTCGCTCGAGCGCGACGCGCTCGTGCTCACGGCCGAGCAGCGGCGGTGGGGGCGGCGTCGGGTGACCACACGCCAGGGGCGCGAGCTGGCGCTCGCGCTCCCGACGGGCAGCGTGCTCGTCCCGGGCGACATCCTGCACGTGACGCGTGGCTGGTACGTCGTCGTCGAGGCGGCGGCCGAGCCCGTGTTCGCCATCCTGCCGCGTTCCCGCGAGGAAGGGCTTCGTGTGGCCTTCGAGATCGGGAACCGTCACTTCGCGCTGGCCATCGACGGTGACCGCCTCCTCGTCCCCGACGATCCCGCGATGGAGCAGCTGCTCGATCGCCTCGACGTCGAGTGGCGGCGCGATCAGGCGGTCTTCGTTCCGCTCGGCCTCGGCCATCGGCATGGGTGAGCTCGATGCGCTGCTGGGGCTGCTTCACTTCGCGGATGGGATCTTTCCGTCCGGAGGATTCGCGCATTCGTTCGGGCTCGAGACCTACGCCCAGGTCGGCATCGTGGCCGACGCCACGGGGCTCGAGGCCTTCGTCCGTCTCCATCTCGAGGGCGGCGCCGGGCCGGCTGACGCCGTGGCCGCGGCTCTCGCCGCGACCGCCGCGCGTGCCGGGGACGCCGAGCGGTGCTTGGAGCTCGACCGCCGTCTCGACGCGATGAAGACGGTCCCGGAGTTCCGCGCGGCCAGCCGGCAGATGGGTCGTCAGACGGCACGCGCCGCGGCGGCGGTGGCGGCCGATGCCGTCGTCGAGCGCGTCGCCCGGGCGATCGACGATGAGCGGACGCCGGGGCATCACGGGGTGGTCTTCGGGACGGTCACGGGACGGGCCGGCGCCACGGCGGAGACCGCGGCGGCGGCGTTCCTCTACTCGACCGCCGCGCTGCTCGTGGGCGCGGGTCTGCGCCTGCTGCCGATCGGCCAGCTCGAGGGCCAGCGCGTGCTGGCGTCGATGCGGCCACGCATCGCGCGCCTGGCCCGGCGGGCGGCCGCCGCCGAGGTCGATGACATGTGGAGCTTCACGCCCGGGCTGGAGATCGCCGGCCTGCGTCACGCCGATCTCGAAGGGAGGCTGTTCCGCTCGTGATTCCCCGACCGCTCAAGATCGGCATCGGCGGCCCCGTGGGATCGGGCAAGACCGCGCTGGCCGAGGCGCTCTGCCTGCGCCTGCGGGAGCGCGTCGAGATGGCCGTCATCACCAACGACATCTACACGAAGGAGGACGCCGAGTTCCTCGTGCGCCGCGGCGCGCTGCCGCGCGAGCGGGTGATGGGGGTGGAGACCGGTGGCTGCCCGCACACGGCGATCCGGGAGGATGCGTCCGTGAACCTGGAGGCGATCCGCGAGCTGCTGCGGCGGTTCCCGGCGCTCGACCTGCTGCTCGTCGAGAGCGGTGGCGACAACCTCGCGGCGACCTTCAGCCCCGAGCTCGTCGACGCCACGATCTACGTGATCGACGTCGCCGAGGGGGAGAAGATCCCGCGCAAGGGCGGCCCCGGGATCGTCCGCTCGGATCTGCTGGTCATCAACAAGGTCGACCTGGCGCCGTACGTGGGCGCGGACCTCGGCGTGATGGAGCGCGACGCCCGGCGCATGCGCGGCGCGCGGCCCTTCGTCTTCACCAATCTCAAGATGGGGGACGGGGTCGACGCGATCGTCCAGTGGATCCAGTCGGAGCTGTTGCTGCCGGTGTGAGCGACCGGGCCACGCTCGGTCGCGTCGGACGTGACGGAGCGCTGCGACTCGGCTTCGAGCGCCGTGGTCCCACGACGGTGCTGGCCCGGGCGCGCTACCGCCTGCCGCTCCAGGTATTGGCGCCCCTCGCGCTCGATGATCCCGCGGCGGTCGTCTCCATCCTCAATCCCACCGGCGGGCTGCTCGGCGGCGACCGCCTCGCCATCGACGTCTCGCTGGGCCCGACGGCCCACGCCTGCCTCACCACCCCCTCGGCGACGAAGGTGTACCGGAGCGGGGGCGAGCCGGCGCGCCAGGACGTCACGCTGCGTCTCGAGGCCGGGGCGATCTGCGAGTGGATGCCGGACCATACGATTCCCTTTGCCGGCTCGGCGCTCCGGCAGCGAATCGACGTCGAGGCCGGGGCCGGCGCCGGCCTGATCCTCGTCGACGCGTTCGCGGCGGGCCGGGTCGGCCGCGGCGAGACCTGGGCGTTCGCGCTGCTCGACAGCGCGATCCGCGTCCGCGATGCCAAGGGATGGCTCCTGTACGACCGGTTCGTGCTGACGCGCGACCGGGCGTTCGATCCCGGACAGCTCGGCGCCGCGGAACGGCGCCCGTACTTCGCGTCCCTCGTCGTCATCGCCGACGAGGTGCAGGCGTTCGGGCGTGACGTGGCGGCCCGGTTCCCGGCGGGCGGCGAGGTGCTCGCCGCCGCCGGATCGCTGCCCCGGCGCGGGACGCTCGTCCGCTGTCTGGCGCCCAGCGCGCCGGCGCTCCTCGACGCGATCGACGCGCTGTGGGCGGCGGCCCGCCGCGACGTCCTCGGCCTGCCGCCGCTCGCCCTGCGCAAGGCGTGACGCGCGGGCGTGGTGTCTCAGTTCGAAACTATGGCGACCCAATCGCCGCCGATCCACCGGGCGGGCGGGGCGGGTGGGGCCTTGGGAAACCCGATCGGACTGTCTGGCCCACCGCCCGCCGGTCGGTTGCCGGTACGCCTGTCACGACGTACGACGACGGGTTTCCCAAGGCCCCACCCCCCCGCCCGCCCTCTCCGCGGTGCTCAAGGTCGGATCGACGACTCGAGTGGCGAGGCTCTCGCGCGCGGCCTGAAGAGAGTGCGTGCCCCCAACCTTCCTACGACAGGCTTGAGGTCGGCCGTCAATTCCACGAGCGTCCTTCGATGCACGACTGCGCGGCCCGAGCGACGCGTGGAGGGCGGGAGAGACGGGTGGGCCTTCGGAAACCCGTCGTCGTACGTCGTGCCAGGCGTACCGCTTACCGACATTCAGGCGGACGGCTAGACGGTCCGATCGGGTTTCCGCAGGCCCACCCCTCTCTCCCGCCCGGCGAACGGGCAGTCAGGGTTCGAACTGAGACACTACCCTCGGCTCACGGCGGACGCGATCCGGGGCAGCGCGGTGGCGATGTCGATCGCCTCGCGCATCACGGGCGCGAGGGGGTCGCCCTTCGCCAGCCGAGTGGGCATGGTGGCGATCGTGAAGCGCGTGGGATCGAGCCGCGCCGTGACCTCCGACCAGCGGAGCGGGCAGGAGACGGGCGCGCCGGGAAGCGGACGCGCGGACAGGGGCGCGACGATCGTCTGGCCGTGGCCGTTCTGCAGATAGTCGATGTACACCTTGCCGCC